>Ga0307510_10000154_pt1 | contig 57069 bp, 77 predicted proteins | sample 12_EM_MG_FD_207224 | JGI IMG/M metagenome (GOLD analysis project Ga0307510, IMG submission 207224) | Populus trichocarpa ectomycorrhiza microbial communities from riparian zone in the Pacific Northwest, United States - 12_EM | ecosystem: Host-associated > Plants > Roots > Unclassified | place... | reverse complement strand
TTTACACTAACCGAGAACCGAGATTGTTTTATTTTTCTGAGTACGAAATTCTGACAGCGAGTGACAGGTGTACCGAACTACTGGGCTCCTTCCTTTTTGGGCGGCGTGATTCCCATTTTAGGTGTGTCACTCGACCGCTGAAAGTACGCAACTGTGTGTGAGTCAGTGTGACACTCAGGTGGGCTTCATTCCTTTTTGGGCGACGTGATTCCCATTTTGGGGTGTGACATCGGCCGCTGAAAACGTCCAACAACTACCGATACCAATCAATCGATGCTCGTGCCAGTTCTGCAACGCTCGCGTGGTTATATACGACCGTCGTCGCTGTTCTCACATATCTTTCATCAATCCTCTCTTGTCTCAAGGCCGAAAAACATGCCAGTGACCGCATCGTCATGGATACCACATTGTTACCCCCCTACCCGTCGCTCTGATCATATCGATGTGTATCGGAGCGAAGCCAAAGGTGAAGTAAAGGTTCCAAACCCGTATGCATGGCTCGAAAAAGACGGAGAAGAAAGGCAGAAATGGCTCGCTTCTCAGGAGGCTCTTGCGCGTAATTTTTTAGACGCACACCCTGATCGTGTGAGGTTGGAAGAAGAAATCAGGGCTAGTACCGACTATGAAAAAGTAAGTTTTCTGGCTTTGTGAACACGCAAAGAGGTAGCATATAGCAGTTCAATACAGTTCGGTTCACCTTCATTGCGGGACGACGGTAGATGGTATTGGTCATATAACAGCGGCCTCCAAGCACAATCTGGTCTGAGTTTATCATTTCTGATTGTATCATGTCCACTGAGTTGTCGAAACAGTTTATTATCGCTCGAAAGATTCGGAGCTCCCCGATTGTGTTTCTGGACCCGGCGGTGAAGTATATTTTGACGTACGTACCGAAGTATCTTCCGTCGTTATAAACATCCAACCGTCGATCATCAGCCAAACGTACTTTCAAGCGACGGCACTGTCTCTCTGAGTGCCGCAGCCTATTCGCGTGATGGCAAATGGTTTGCATATGCTTTGTCTCGTTCCGTGCGTCACTTTGTTACGGAAACTCTGCAATGCAAATACCTTTTCAACAGGGGAGCGATTTCACCAACGTCTACATCCGCTCGACCGAGCATCCACTGATCAGCGCTGAGAATGACTTGCGCCTCCCTGATGAGTTACGATTTGTGAAGTTTTCTCCCATCGCTTGGACGCACGATAGCAAAGGCTTCTTCTATCAGGTTAGATTTCTACCTTTCGTATTCTCCTGTGTCAGTAAACTCGCGTAGAGGTTTCCCGATCGCTCGATGAATGGTATTACGGATTCCGACAAAGCTAGCGCGGCGGTTGGAGGCGATAAGGACTCCCAGCTTTTTTACCACAGAGTGGGCACAGACCAATGTATGCCCCATTATATGCCTTATGTCTTGCTTGATCGATGATCTGATGTAGCTGAGGACATATTGGTGATGGAGAATCCCGATCAACGAGAATGGATGTGGGGTGCCGCGGTATCGGAGGTCGATGGACGTTGGCTTGAACTCTATGTTTCCCGGGATACGTCGCGGGTATGGTTCTCGATCCTTCTCATTGGCACCCGATGAACCGGAAGTAGAAAAACTTGTTGTGGCTTGCAGACCTTGAGAAGCAACCCATAGGGTCAAACTTCGATTGGATCAAGCTCGTCGACGACTTCAAGGCTGAATATAGCATGTACGCCCTCAATTATACTGGTCTAACTCTCGACCTTCACGTTAACACAGTATCGGAAATGACGGAACCAAGTTTTATCTTCATACTAATATTGAGGCTCCGAAGTACAAGGTCATCACCGTCGACGTTGAAGCTTTCCGTCGTGCCTCAGAGTCGGGCATAGCTCATATCAAGGACTTCAGCAAGGACCTCATTCCCGAAGACAAAGAAGCACAACTGGAGGACGTGTCGATCCTAGGTCACGATCGGTTGGTGGCCACCTACAAGCGCAACGTCAAAGATGAACTCTACATCTACGATCTCAACGGCAGACAACTGAAGCGTCTGGCACCGGACCACGTCGGTACCCTTGCCGCGTACGGGCGGCGCAAGCAACAATTTTTATTTGTATCGTTGACCGGTTTTGACACTCCCGGCGTTGTCGCGCGTTATGACTTTTCTTCTAAGGCGAATCAGGGGAAAGCGGACGGAACGTGGAAGGTTTGGCGCGAGACTAAGGTAGCAGGCCTTGCAGGAAGTGGTGGGTTTTTGGCGGATCAGGTATGGTACCAGAGCAAAGACGGCACCAAAATTCCCATGTTCGTGGTTCATCACAAAGATACCCCTCTCGATGGCACGGCGCCCGCCATCCAGTACGGTGCGTGCGCCAATTCCGATCTCTCCTGAGATGGGGCTAACCTTTCAGGAAGGTTACGGCGGGTTTTCCATCTCGATTGGGCCATTCTTCAGTGCGTCTATCCTAACGGCTATGCGCGCATATGGCTTCGTGCTCGCTGTGCCAAATATTCGTGGTGGTGGAGAGTTCGGCGAAGAATGGCACCTCGCAGGGACACGCGAACGCAAAGTGTGTAATTTGGCATTTGAAAATGGCAATTGACGACCTCGCACCGGTAGGTGAACTGCTTCGACGACTTCATCGCCGCTTCGTGAGTTTGCTCTCGACCCACCAAACCTAGCTGAGACTTATACAACTCTAGGGAGTGGTTGGTTGAAAACAAATATGCGGCGAGGGGAAAAATCGCCATCAATGGTGGCTCGAATGGTGGTAAGTGTCCCATTCAGCAAACCTTCAATTGAGACTCACAAGTCAACCCCACGATAATAGGTCTTCTCGTCTCGGCCTGTGTGAACCGTGCTCCTCAGGGTCTTCTCGGAGCTGCTGTCGCGGAGGTTGGGGTCCACGACCTTTTGAAGGTACATAGTCCCATCGCTTAATCCCACTCCCTGCTCCTACTGTGTCTCCCATCCCGCAGTTTGCAGATTTTACTATCGGACATGCGTGGACTTCCGACTATGGAAACCCGCATGACCCCCACGACTTCGACTTCATCTATCCGATTTCACCAGTGCACAACGTACCAACCAATAAAACATTTCCACCAACACTGTTACTCACAGCTGATCGTGCGTAACCCTCATTCTAACAGCAGTCATTATCCTCAGTTTTGAGATTGGTGGTAGACGACGACCGAGTTGTTCCTATGCATTCTTTCAAGCTCGCAGCCACACTCCAACATGTCGCCAGCGGCAATCCGCATCCTCTGCTTCTGAGGCTTCAACTGAAAGCAGGACATGGCGCAGGCAAGTCAACAGAACATAAGTGAGTGGTTTGAGGCTCGATCGGTCGTGCTCAATGCTGACTTGGTTCAAAGAATTAAGGAGGCTGCGGATAAATGGAGCTTTGTTGCTCAAACCATGGGACTTGAGTGGCACACAGATGGTACAAGGAAAAAAATGTAGGGAGATCACGCGCGCAACAGCCATCCATGACAAAGACATATAGATGGGCGATAAGGTGACACCCGATCACGTGTGTCGGGGAGTTGGTTCTCGGGATGGAATATCGGTTTTGAGCACACGATTCGTCTTCGATCTTGGTGTTGGAGCTGGTTCTGAGGTGTAGATAGATAGAGAATGGTGATATCCAAGAGTACGTACCATTCGTGTTCTCCGTAACATAGAATCGCCTCAGGATCATGATTGCTTCCTCGCGGCAATATCCGTCTGTTGCCTCAAAAGATGGATGTTTTGGGTGAGCAAGACTGCAGGAGGCCGTTAATCCGAGAGTGGTATTCGTACAAACTCATCGATATACCTCTTGTTAACCCCCAGGACGCTTCCGCATCCCCCGAACCGTTCATTCGCGCAGCCGTAGAATACTCGTTTGATACCCATCTGGCGGAGTGCGGAGGCACACATGATACACGGTTCGACAGTGACGTAAAGTGTCGTGTCCGCGAGAGGGTATGCCCCACTCGCGAGTAAATCGGGAGGCGTTAGAGTAGGGTCGGCAAGAATTGCGTCTATGGCCTCGAGCTCAGCATGTCGGGTGGCCTGGGTTATTGCCAGGTATCAGCGGATGTAACCTCTGCAGGGACACGTAGAAATACGTTTCGGAGTTCGTTTGTGCGGTTACGGGCTCTCGCAATTGCCTTACCACCCCTCACGAAGACGCAGCCGACGGGCACCTCACTAGCCGCAAGGGCTTCTTCCGCCTGCAAATGAGTATGAGGACTGCAATGTAAATATGTGCGCACACCATCTCCATGGCCTGGAGCATCCACGCCAGATGCTCATCGGAGGCCTCCTCAAGAATACCTGTTTCGCCCGAGACCATGGTCGACTTTCCTGTTCTTGTTCCACTGGCTGGATCACGGTGCTGCCAGTGAGAACGGTCGGCTACCGCGCCACTGACGGGCCGGTGAAGTGTGATACAGTTGCGTTTGTTTGGCAGTTCCTTCAATAAAAGTCTTTACATCTATGCTACGTCCAATTCTGAGCACCGTGTCTCCACCTGTTCATGGTTTACGGACCACCCTTTTCTCGTCCCGCCAACATATACTTCCCACCTTTTCTCCCTTGGGTTCTCGGTTGTCATCAAAACTCAAGGACACACCCCCCATTAACAACGACATTCCATATACATATGTCCGCGTCGTCGACCCCGAAACACGCAAACCTTTACCCCCAAAGCTGCTCTCAGAAGTAGTCGACAACCTCGCAACGGAAACTCAACCTAAACCAGGGGGAGGTCCGCCCAAAACCTTCGTTACGCAATTTGCACAGCTTGTAGCGCCGCCCTCGGAAGCTACAGGTGGCTACGCTCTTGTGAAGCTCGTTGATCGAAGAGAGGCCGCTGCACGCGAGAAAACCCAACGCATAAAGGCACAGGCGAGCCGCAAGGCAACGGAAGAGAAGGAGATACAATTCGCATGGGGTATCGCGGCCGCAGATGTCCACCACAAGCTTCGAAAAGCTCGCCAAGAGCTCGGACGCGGGGTGCGAGTCCAACTTGTGTTTTCCCGCAAAGCCGGTGGGGGCCTCGAAAGTGATTCTGGGACAAGGGCAAAACAGCATGCGCTCGTCACGCAGGTGCTCAATGCGCTGGCAGATGTGGGGAAGGAGTGGCGAACACGCGATGAACGAAGGAATATGATAGTCGTATATCTACAAGATCCTCAACGACCCATTCCCCATAAATCAATGTCTGCAAAACAGGTCACATCAAACAACCCTGTCAAGCCTGAATGACAACAGCGTACTGATCACAGGCTCGTGTACGCACTCATACCAGTTGCTCTAATATTACAATCTATATCACCTGACTGTCCTCTCATGAGTACCATCACACTCTATGTCTGACCATCCCTCTCGCCTCCACCGACCACGTAAAGGTAATCCCTTCCTTTTGACTGTCGGAATTCGATGAGGGGCGAAACGTGCTCGCACACATCTCTCGAACGAGTATGGTCGTACACCAAGGTCTGTCCTACCTTGTGATCTTGGTTGTTCATCTCGTCCCACGAGGCGAAGTCTGAACCCGATGGGAAGCGCGTATCGTGACTTCCTCAAGCTCTCGGCGATCTCGTCAAGTTCAGGCGTCCAGCCACGCGGCTTCTGGCCTGTCTGCAAAAGGCGCCGGCGCGCTTTACCTAGCAGTGTGTGATTCCATCGCCAGCGCGAACCCGGACGAGAATTCCGCGGACACATCCCTGGTCGGCGAGAGACGAGGCTAAGCGCCGCGTTGTAAAACCTTGCATCTGCCTTCGGGGGTGCAGGTGTGTGTTTCCATTCTCGGCCATCCTTGCATGCACGCACAGCGGCTTCCCGCACCATGTCAGCTGCAAGCGGGAGAGCACGAAAGACCTGCATGCCCTTCCGCATGCCTGACATGGCGCGCCTCGAGTCCCGCGGGCGATATGGATGTCCTGGCTGCCCTGCACAAGTTGCCGTGTTGCCGACATGCCACCCTCTGGTTTCATCCGCATAGAGCTGGAGCATCGCCGTGTATGCATGGACGCTTAGGCACCAGGGTGTTGCACCACTGCTTTGTAAGCTCTTTATCTCGGCAGCGCGCGCGAGTGTCCAAAGGCGCTCCGCGAACTTCAGAAGGCCAGCCTTTCGTAGGGCGTTCAGCGCTACAGAGAAGAAATGGGGACCAAGGGCCACGCCGCGGGCAACACTCGTCCGCCACCTCGCGATGAGCTCTTCGGATGTAACGTCGTTTTTGAGCGGTCCAAATTCGGGGATGACTTGTGTAATCACAACTGCCACAGCATGAGGGCGACCAGTCGCAACAAGGTGGGCCATGTAGGAGGTGAGTAGTGTATTGTCAGGCTTGAGATGCCCCTCGGGCTTTGGGATGCTAAGCTCATACTGGCGAGTGTCTTCAAGTAGTCTGCGGAATCGATGGTGGTGACGGTCAAATCCAAAGCTGGCGGGGCATGACCCATCTCGGGAGTTCCACCCTTGGGATGTGCGGGGTGGGAAGTGGAGTAAGAAACTATCAGACTCCTTTCTAGGTTTTCGGCTCCGTAGGATTCGCAAAATACTCTCCGCGATGTCATTACGACGCATGAGCGTGGAGCCCCGAAGTAGGATATTATAGGTGGTAATATTCGGGGAGAGTTGTGGCTGTCGTGACTCTGTCATGTGATGGAGAACACGGTCGGCGAGTGCTAGGGAGTGGCGATGGCGCATTGCATAATTCAATAATGCATTGTAAGACTCCAGGTCCAGAGCAGGGCGTGGTGTGATATTAAGATCAAGGGAACGTTGGTCTGGGAAGGAGCACAGGAGATTGAGGAGTACGTCATGGAAGTAACGATAAGCATTACGCGGTTGCCGCTCGCCGGACGGTAAAGTGATCCATATTGTACGCTGGCACAGCGGATAGGAGTAAAGAGCTTTGATAAGAGTGGCCAAGTTTGCGTAAGGAATCGTACGGGCGTCGAGCGCGGAGGCGAGGTTGGCTAGAGCTTGGGATGCCTCAGGGAATAATGGATCATCCACGTGGGCACAATGCTTCTCCAAAAATTTGGTGACGCTCCGGAATAAGAACCGCGAATCGCGATAGGGTAAAAGCTTGAAACCCCGGAAGGGCGCGTCCGGAATCTTCGAGTGGACGTAGGCAATCGTGTCCGGTGCCCCCGCTCCGTCGGCCTCAGCTGCGACGCGAGAACACGCGTGACGTAGCTGGTAATCTTTAAAAAGGAGTGCGAGGAGGAGAGACACAACGAGGATTTCTCCTTGCATCAGGCATGTGCGAACAACGCTCTCGTACATCCCTGTCGTGCGCTGCCAGCGATGCTCGCGTGCACTACTGAGGAGATGTACAGCGAAGCGAGTTGGAGGGTTAGCGGGCATGACATTTTGAAGCTCCAAAATTCTTGCTCCAAGGGGCAGATTCTTGCGTGGGGCAAGACCCCGAAGTCGACCATAGATAGTCCACGGCGAATCAGGAGTTGTTGACGGGTGTAAATGGCGTAAAAGAGTTTTGAAGGAGAGCGGATGAAGTTCTTCCCCGCAAGCCATCATTCGTTCAGCAAGCATTGCGGCGGTCTTGGTCTCGCCTGCCCTCAACAGACCGTGTAAAAGACAATGTCCAGATAGCCTGGCGGATACAGGCTGTCCAAAGTTGATGGGCTCGAATGCTGCTGTGGGACTATGGAATGGCGGTCGTGATGCAGAGTTGGGCACTGGTTTGTGGTAATAATGCACAGACCAACGCAGAGAGTGCCATAGGTGAAAGCTATCCCAGATGTCACCACGGGCGACTGAAATGCGGATAGCAGTTGCACTGGCACGGGACACTTGAGCGGATGTGAGGTTATCGATGACAAGGGATGGCTCTGTCGTTGAGGATGTCGAAGGAAGGATGGTGGCGGGGGATAGAGGGGCATGGTGTGCGTGAGGAAGGGCTGACGAACCCTGCGTGCGTGGTGTTGGCCTGAAGGAATGATACGAAGAGGTGATGTTAAGGTAGGGTCGCGAACCAATGCGCCAAATGCCAGAGGGGTGGTTTTTCAGAGTAGGGGCTTTTCCCTCTGCATTTCGGGCGACGTTGATAGACCGTTGGATGATGACATTGGCCTTCGTCGACCAATTGCATAGCATCCGCCTTGCATACCTGTCTAACATTAGTTACTCTTCTACTTCATAGTACAGCAACATACCCGAGCTTCAAAATGACAGTGGTCCTACCGCGATACAAGCAGAACGATTCGAGGGCAGGCAGGGCACGAGTGCTGTCAACAATTCCGAGGCCGGAACGTTCCGGTCGGGTCGAGTGAAACTGAACCACGGTGTGCTGGGCACGTGATGCTGCCTGCACCTTTCGTTGGACACTGTAACTTGCACATACGATCATTAACTGCCAGTAGTCATGAGCTACGAAAGGCACGGAGGTGGTTATGGTGGCGGTGGGCGCAGACGTCGCCGAGGTGAGATAATTGCATGTTTGGACCGTCAACAGCTACCTTAAACACTGTCCAGACGACTACGACCATCATGACCACAGGCGAGAAGCTCAGGAGTCACCAGACCAGAAGCTTAAGGCAGCCATCATCAAATTTGGCGAAGTGGTTCGTTTTCTGTACCTCCGGATTACTCTTTTTACAACGACAGCACGTAGGACGCAGAACAAGAGCTTCCTCAGCTCGCTGCCAGACTGCAGTCTCAAGAACAACCTAGTATCTCTGCCATTGCCGAAGGCTTTCGTCTAGCGTACGCTCTCATCTCTATGACTTTCAGCCTCCACTGATTCCTGATTCCTCTAATCAGAATAACTGAACAGCCGTACAAAACCCCCTTCTATGCGGCCCTCCTGTACTACTTGTCTATACCCACTGTCAATGATGATACTGGTACTAGCGAGGAGAGCATTGTGAAGGCACCCTTGGGCAGGCTCATACTAGATGATTTCTGGAAGGGTTTTCAAGCCTATCTGGATAAGCTGGCCTGGCGAGAAACCCGCCTCTGCGTACGCCCTGACATCCCTTTCTCCTTGACGTTGTTGCCTGACTTGTTTCCAATGCATAGATTCATTTCTTCGCGCATCTGACTGTTACAAATCTCATCTCACCCCAATCTATGCTTGGACTTTTACAATCATTCACCGCTGTTCTGGATGAATTTGGCGTGTCCAACGGACGGGCGAAGCGGGCGGCGCGATGTGCAGCGGAAGGATTAATGAGGGTATGTACTTTTATCCCGCAGTAGAACCTAGTCCAGACTGACCTGATGGGATTCAAGGCTGGCCAAGTTCTCAAGGAACATTCTCCTGCTGCCGTCAATGAGATGATTGCTAGTATCCAAGCGTATAATGATTCCGTGAAGTCAGCCAAGTGGCTTGTCCATCCGCTGGCCAATCTACATTCTTTAGAAGTGCCTGCTGAGCACGCTGATGAGGTACGAAGGGCTTGCCCTATATTTTTTCTTAATGGCGTTTGTTTTGACAGACAGGGCTGTAGGTCCTTGATTGCGCAGTTTCCGCGCTCAAAACCCTTGACCTCTCTGATTTCAGTGATGTTACTGGCATTTTCACACAGCCCTATGCATCCATGAACACATCTACTGTTGTCCCTTTTGATCTTCCCACGGTTCTCGTGCCCCCAGAGGTCATTGAACTCGAGGTTTTATCCCCGGAGTCCGGTGAGGATGCACCAATAAAGAAGGAGGAGTGGCCCGAGTACATGCTTCGTTTATTTGATAATGATGTCCGAAATCTTCCGGTTTCCTTCCATTGTCGATTGATATATCTTCATGGTTTAGGTTACAGCCGATCCGAAGACGCCCGCAGGTTACGCAGTACGCGCAGACCTGCTCGATATCATCGAAGTCTTCGAAGTTAATCGCAAGGAATGTGCCCGACTGCTTGTCGAATATCCTAAATGGACCGTAAAAGGCACTTTCAAGCCTCGCCCTGGTGACCCAGCGGAATCATCTGACCGTATCCCAATACCGGGACGCGACTGGCAACTTGAGTCCACTCTTATTGAGGTACTTTCCTCTCTTTCGTTCACCTGTATCGCGTATCATTTCCATTGATTTGTACCCGGATCAACCAGACAATTCTTGGCTCGCAGTTTCTCTTGCCTGGGAGCCCCATCAAACCAATATATTACGTCGCTTTGATCACGGAGCTTTGTAAGGTATCTCCGCAAACTGTTGGACCTGCAGTGGGAAAGAGCATTCGCAAGATTTATGGTTATTGTGCGCATGGGCTTGATGTAGAAGTATTGCGGCGCTTTGCGGAGTGGTTCTCGGTGCACATGAGCAACTTTGGATTTCAATGGGTTTGGAAGGAATGGTTCGTCTTTTCCTCTCCACCCGTTTGTAGTGTGCTAATGCACAGACAGGGTTCCGGATCTGGCATTGCCAATACAGCATCCGAAACGCGTCTTTATACACCGAGCGCTGGAACTCGAGATTCGTCTATCCTACTATGACCGTATATTAAAGACGCTACCACAACCATTCCAAGAGCCATCGGCCGGCACCATGCCTGATCAGGCCCCTGGGCCAACGTATGAATATGAGGACCCCAGTCTGTTTCCCCTCTTCCTTTTGGTTTTTCCATTTCCCTCATCTGCTTGACTTCTTTTAGCCGCGCCACACTATGAAGCTGCGCAGGGTGTTCTCAACCAGCTACGCAGTCGCACCAAGCCCGAGGACGTCCTTGTACACCTCGACATGGTGAAAAACAGTCTCGCCGAGACCGCTGACATCATTGAGGATCCCGACGCCCTTATCCGGTCTATGGCTATCCAATCACTACTACACATCGGCGCGCGTTCCTTCTCGCATTTCCTTAACGGTGTTGAGCGCTACTTGATCGTCCTACGCGCACTCTCTGGAACTCCAGAGGCTAAGAAACATGTCCTCGAACTCGTTGCCAAGTTCTGGCGACGGTCTCACCAAATGGTTGGTATTGTTTTCGATAAGTTAATGCAATACCAGATTGTGGAACCCGCGGACGTCGTGACATGGGTGTTTTCGCACAGTTCCAGAGGACTCGACTGGGATCTATTGCGGAGCGCCGTCGACAAAGCGAACGGACGTGTCGTAGTAGCTAGGCGACGTGTTACCACGCTTCGGAAGGAGGATGACGATGCCCACGCGCGGGCCAAGGCCAAGGCCAATGGTGGCGTCGCGGACTCAGCAGCGATGGAAGTCGATGCCGAAACAATGCATGGTACCCACATACACCCGTCTTTCTTGGAGAACGCAGTACTAAGAGCCAACCTTCAGATCCTCAGGTAACACAAGCAGAGGACTCACCACAATTAGTATCAGCTCTCAAGGCCCACGCTGCCGTGACGCGAGAGCAGAAATCGACCCTAGCGCATGTGCTCGAAGGCTTCGTTCACACCCTTCACACGTCATCAGACGCCGCGCGACGCGTCATGGCAGCAGACTCATGGGACGGTCATACAAACTGGGGAGATGAAGAGTGGATAGCGTGGCGAACTTGGATGTGGTACAAGCACTTTTGTCGAGTGGTACGAGCTACATTTTGAGCGTTTGAGATGAATAACTCATGTGCCTTTCCTACAGTACTCACCGTACCTCCGCAGTTTTGTAACAACGCTTACCGCTGTTTCCTTTGCTTCACTGGAGAATTCAAAGGACGACGCGGCAATCCTGATGAAAAGTATATGGCGAACGGCCACTTTCCAGGAATGAATCAGCGATTCTGTGTCGTTATCTGGCCCCGCGAAGCACAGATTGTCTCGGAAACATGTGGCAATATGTGGGTGGGCTGGTAGATCTCACAGTTTGTTGTCCGTATCACTTGCAACATGTCCCGCATAGCCTTCGTCGCTTTTTAGCTACAGCGTGTCTAAAATATGATTGTTCTGCCCAATGCTTTCGATCGTGTGACGGCGGAAGAAGAGAACGTAAGCATGTGGCGGATCACATGACCTGGCGTTATTTATGTGTGTTTACTATCGAGGCAGGCATTGCGCATCTCTCTACAACGTGTTCTCGGCTCCCCGTGTCCCATTCACCACCTGACAAGTGACTGTCCCATCGAGGTTGCTTCGCGCATACATCTCTCCCACCCACTTCACCCCTTTCTATCCTCACCCCCTTCTTCTCATGGCTCCAAAATGCGAACCGCTTTGCCGCTTCGACGACAGGTCCGTCTAGATAGATATCACAACTCTGCTTGAACTGATCCACCCCACGTGTAGGCTCTACTTTACCACCTTTCCCCACCCGCCCCCCAAACAGGAGACACTCAATGACCCTAGATCTCAGTCAGAACAAGTTAATGTCCGCGGAATACGCACCCCCCCTTGCGAATCCTCAGAACCGACCAAGAACTATTACTTCACCATCGATGATCAGCTCATGTACATGTCCTTCTTTCAAGACTGGGGTCCTCTCAATGTTGCCATGGTTTATAAAGCCTGCATATATATCCATTCATTACTTATTGTAAGTGGATCCCTGTTCTATGGCATGCAACGCCCCATACCCTGCGAAACGAAAACGAAGTACGGAGGGGCGGGAATCGGGCATACTACCCCGCACACCCCCTATCCGAAATCCTCCATAAGTTCTAGTTGTTTCAAAGTATTTGGAGTGCTGCAGGGTACCACTGATACTGCAACTTCTTTTCTTGGTGGCTCTTGTGCTGGACTTCCGGCCTCCATGTCCGATACCCGTTCATGATGCTCATGCCTCAATAGGACGAAGACCTTGCTTCCCACCGCCTCATTCTTTACACATCCGATGACCCTCAGCGGAAAGCTAATGCTGCACTACTTATGGCCCTCTTCTCGGTACGTCTTGGTTTCGTTCCTCTTCTCCTTTTCTCACTGTCTCTAGTTAATCGTCCAACAACGTGCCCCTTGGGAGGCCTTTCAGCCTATCGCTGAACTTGAGTTCATGCCTTTCCGTGACGCTGGCCGCGGACGGTCCGACTTCAACCTGAGCATTCAAGACTGCCTTTGGGGAATGTATAAGGCGATGCAGAATGGCTTGTGTGACCTCAATGAATTCGATATCAGCGAATACGAGTTTTACGAAAAAGTCGAGAACGGTGATTGGAACTGGATTTCACCCCACTTTATCGCCCTTGCATCGCCCATGGACCCCGCGTGGATCAAGAATCAGAAGGATGCGAAGGAGCAAGCATCGTCACCTGGGGCCCTTGTTTCACCCGCGAGAGGCGTCAAGCAGCGTGAACTTGCCCTACAACGGAAGCTGCCAACACCGTTTCAAAATTGTCTCGAATACTTTGAGCAGCATAATGTCAAGATCGTCATCCGGCTGAATAACCCACTGTATGACCACCAGACATTCCTAGAGCGAGGGATAAACCACATGGAGTTGTATTTTGATGACGGTACTAATCCGTCGGACGAGATCGTACGACGGTTTATTGATGTCTCTGACGAGATCATCCAAGCCGGTGGCGTCGTTGCAGTCCATGTCAGTATTTCGTACCTCTGCGCTGGTTACTTACTAATGTCGTGAGCAAATAGTGTAAAGCCGGTTTGGGGCGGACTGGAACTCTGATCGGCGCCTATCTCGTTTGGAAGTATGGATTTACCGCAAGTGAGGCGATCGCTTTTATGCGCATCGTGCGCCCCGGATGCGTAGTCGGCCCGCAGCAACAATTCATGTACGTCAAGCAACTTGAATGGGTGAAGTGGGCAGCTGCAGACGAAATGCGGCGAACTCACGCAGCGGCGGCACTTGCTGCTGCTGCGATCGTCGCCCCTGTCACACCACCGGCCGAAACCGACACAGAGAACGTACCCATGGAGGTCGCCCCTGTAGTTGCTGGGGTCAACGCTATGCCCCCAGTCACACCCAGTAAGCATGTTGCCGCGGCTTCCGCCCATGCGCGTGTAGCGGTTCCTCCAGGACAACCACGAAAGACACCGAACGCGAAGCGAGTCGCTACCGATTCATCCGATGACGAAATAGAAGACGAGAGCGAGGATGTTCTACCGGCTCTCGGTGCCGCACCATCAATTGCGCGCCATAAATCCCGCGCGCTTCCTAAGTCAGGTGTTGCTAAACTCACTTCCTCCGAGCAACGCCCGACCCGAGTAACGCGCTCGACAGCAGCGGCAGCATGCAAACCTGGCAAGATACTCAGCACAGCCGCAAACAAAGCAAACGTAACTGCGCCACCGAACAAGATCCCGAGGCTTGCAAATGCAACGTCTGTACGCGTCCCGCAGAAAGCATCGAATCTTCCTGCCCCCGTTCCTCTACCGCGTCGCACCGCGCGTCCGGCCTCCCCCTCACCGTCGAGACTCCCAACGCTTGTTCCGAAGCGGCCTGCACACGGGCACCACGCATCTGTCAGTAACCTCAATAACGTAGCACTCAAAGTCTCCGCGCCCCGGGCCAACGGCAACGAGTGGATGAAGAACGGCGTCAATGCCGTGGTCAAACCAGGAAACAGCAAAGGCGAGCGGCCAGGCCTGCGAAGCGTGAGGCGTCGGCGCAGCAGCTTCAGTGCGGCCGATGTAGTCGCATGACCCTGGCCGACTTCATGTTTCATGGCTTGTGGCTTGGACTCAATTTGCTGTTCAATCCGTTTTGTTTTGATCTCTCGTACCCCATGGTCTGCAGCATTGCCCTTGCATGGACATCATCCATCCCCGCCCTCCACTACATTCCGCATCTCATTCACGTTTTCATTTGATCAGTTCCCATATATTTGTCTGTTACATTTAGCTCTGGCGACTTTTGATTGGACGTACTCGTACGTACTGGCGAGGGGTCTGAGATCCCTCCCGCGTGTGATACCTAACCATATATCTACATGCTACACATTGATGTATAACTACTCAACTATCCTATACACACCCTTGCAATACCTCCTTTCTATGGCGCCACCCATGTGCCGAATACTTGTGTACGCACTCGAAAAACCACCTGAGATCGTCAGGGTCAACGCCAGGTGTGATGCCGTGTCCGAGATTCGCGATCCATCCTTTCGGAGGGCTGGCCCCTGCACGAAATGCGCCACACATGCGACGCACGCTGTCCTCAATCGCCTCGCGTCCGCCATATAGCCTAGTAGGATCAAGGTTTCCTTGCAGCGCTTTATTCGGCGCTGCTCTGCGGGCATCCTCCGGCACGACACACCAGTCGAGCCCGAGCACATCGTAGCCAGCCGCCGCTACTGCCGCGAGAGACACGGGCGCGTTGGCACCCTTAGCGAACAGTATGAGAGGGACTACGGGAAGATGGCTCTCCGCGAGGCGTGCACGGACGGACGTGGCGATGTGCTGGAGTGGCGGAAGGGCGAACTCGGCGAAGTCGTCCGGAGAAAGTTCTCCTGCCCATGAATCAAACACTTGCAGTAGCTATAAGTACACGAACACCGCGATCATCACCGCCATCAGGGGACAGAAAAGACAACCACAAGAGTGCGTGGGATGAGTGCGCTGGAGACAGGAGCGAACGCGTGGAACTCACCTGAGCCCCGGCGTCGACTTGGCCGACGAGGAAGTCGATGCAGATGTTCGCGATGCGGGCGAGAAGAGCCTTGCTCTCCTGTGGATACTTGAACAACCAGGTCTTGGCCTTCTGCAGCGTCTTGGATCCGCCCCCTTCGATCATGTACGAGAACAGTGTCCACGGTGCGCCGCAGAAACCGATGAGCGGAACCTCGCCGCGGAGCCCGTGGCGCGTGCGAGTAATGGCGGCAAAGACGTAGTCGAGCTCTTTGTGTACGTCGACGTGCTCGCGCAGACGCGCGACGTCCTCGGGCGTATCGAGAGGCGCGGGAAAGGACGGTGCGGGGTTCATGTGGACCTCCATGCCCATCGCTTGCGGGACGACGAGGATGTCACTGAAGATGATCGCGGCGTCGATGAGGCCAAGGTATCGCCTTATGGGCTGGAGCGTGACCTCGCACGCAAGCTTGGACGTCCGGCAGATCTCGAAAAACTCGTGCTCAGCCCGGACGACGCGGAACTCTGCAGATTTTTAGGGACGACGGTTGGTCGATAAGTCAAAAAAGGGGCGTAAAGTAGCAGTCTAGGACATGCCAGGGAGGTAACGTCCTGCCTGGCGCATCACCCAGACCGGGGCACGCTCGGTTTCTTCGCCTTGAAAACGAGGTAAGACCAGTGGATGTGACAGAAGACGCTTGGGAAACGCACCTCTTGCCGCTCTGAGAATGAGATCATTCTTTAAGGGAGGAAAGTCTTTGGTGAAGGGCTCTTCTGGATTCCAGTCTGGCGATTCGACCATGGCTGACTTGTTGTATATGGTACTGGGAAGAAAGATGTTATGCAGAATTTGGCGTAATGAAAAGAATGGAAGAAAAAATCGGTCTCACAGTTGCCTTGAGAGACCTTCAATTGGCGTGACCTTGGGCTGCTAGATAGGATGAAACACCCTGGCTCGGACCAACGCGAATTCGCCTGCGAGCAATAACTGACGCTGATGGATCAGGATCAGCATCTAATCTGATATCTGCGGACTAAAATAACAATACATCGCGGCTTCAGTCACTTGTTGTCTGAGACAGACATCTGATTCATGACAACCAAAATTGTGGGTTTATATCTAGAGTACACCAAAAATCACCTATCCAATACACAGCGCTCACTGATACAACAGTTACATGCACTCTCTGCGCCTTATTCACAATCTTGTTCGGACATCCTACTTTTGCTTTGCTTTAAGTGCGGCATCAACGATCTCCGTCATGGCGATGACAGCCTCATCCTCCTGACATTGCCCTACAAGCTGCAGTGCGACGGGTGCGTTTTTGAACGTCTCCGGGGAATCGTCTAACCAGAACCAACAATCAGCACGGGGAATCCACGGAAGACAGGGTGGCTCGTACATAGATTATAATCCCACTCGTCCTCCCTGTTCAGGAACTGATGTGGACTCTTGGGCTGGTCAAGTACGGGATCTACTTTAGTGACGGGGAAAACGCAAGCTGGATAGTCCAGCACATTCCATATGAGCGTGTACGCGGCGTTACTGGGGAGAGTGTCAGCATTGTACCCGGGTGGGCAGGAATGAACACGTGCTTGTACTTTCCGTGGGGAGGGGGTGGAAACGGTGCAACAGGAGATATAATGGCATCCACTGGACGGCCTGTGGAAGTCAACGCCTTCGTACTGTGCCAGTAATCAAGGTACTCTTTCCGAAGCGCCGCTCGCTTCTTTTGAATCTGGAAAAGCTCGAAAGCGGAGATGCCCGTTTCGCTGAAATATACCTCAGCTTCAGTTGGGCCAGTGCTCGACATGCTCCTCAGAATGGGCTCCCCAATTTGGGATGTGACGGCCTCGAATTCTTCTACTCCACCTGCAGCCCAAATATCTCTCTGACAAGGATTAGCAAACTAAGCGCATACCGCACAAAACTTGCTTCTTACGGTTGATTTATAAAGTTCGTCGTGCTTATAAGGTTTCCAATCTACCACTGCAAGACCCTTAGTGACTAATTTGGAGACGCACAAAATCGCGTTCTTACCGTCGTGCCCTGCAGTAATTAATGCCTCCTTAGTCATTTCAAGAGCACGGATGACGGGAGGTAGGGGAATAACGACGTCATCATTCCAGAGAATGCCAAAGGTGAGCTTCTTTCCGCCGCCATGTTCTACAAGGCGATATTCGTCCTCATCCCATTGCTTTCTGAGCACAAGAGGATCTTTTAACCATGGCCTTTGACCAATGACAGCCTGCATGAACAACTTGATGTAACCAATATCTGTTGATAGGGGGCCGAAAACAGCTGGGATGGAGTCCAGGCCTTCCAGCGAGCCGGCTGCGCCCTCAAATGGAATACGATGGTAGGAGGGTCGGAAGCCGTATATCCCATTCATTGCCGCTGGGATGCGGATAGAGCTGATAAAATAAGTCGAGTCAACGCGACGCGAACATCACCTGTGAAAAGGGTAGCAATCTTTACCCTCCAACGTCGGAACCAACCCCCAGAATGCTACCCCCCATTCTAAGTAAGGCACCCTCACCCCCGGACGATCCACCACTGGTCAAGGTACGATTCGCAGGGTTGACCGTCCTGCCGAACAACAAATTGTAGGTTTCGGGATACTAAATACGACCGTCAGGAAGAAGCTAAACAGACAGTCACAAAACGAACCATGAGCGTTTGTGGCACATTCGTACGAACGTACAGCACGGCGCCGCATTCAATCAAGATTTCTGTAAGAGTAGCATCACGATCTGCCACTTTGCCGACACAGGAGACGTATCCTAGGACACCCAAACATTTTTCAAGTGATGTTTAACGGATACACGATAGCTCACGCACCCATGGTTGTCTCAAGTCCTTTGATACATATTTGGTCCTTGAGCGAGATTGGAAGACCATGAAGCGGGCCAACGACTTTCCCAGTCGACTTTAGTTGTTCATCGAGCCAGGCAGCCCTCTGGAGGGCGCGGTCGATGAAGATCTCTGTAAGGCAATTTGTCTGGAAGGAAGAGACGGGAGCGTGTATGGATATGACTGGCCGACTAGCTGGCAGAAGAAATGATGATGGACGTACGACTTGGTGGGCTATGACAGCCCTCTTGCAGAAAGCGGTAGTGACTTCGACGGATGACCATTCTCCAGTTGCGAGTTTTTGAAGTAGGACGGTGGCATCGCTGACCGTTGTGATCTCAAGATCGCGCGCTGATAACAGTCCGCACTTGGCCGGAACGTCCGTTACGTCTAATACGTCGTCCGCTGGTGGTGTGATCAACCATTCCTTCGGAATGGACGCAGTTTGACGGGCTTTCTTTTCTGCAGCGATTTCCTGCCAGGTAGGCATGGCAAACGTAAGAAATGACAAATGATGTTTTGAGATAGGCCCGGGGTAGCCTGCCTAGCCATATCATCCATCATGATGCATGATGTTCTCACCCGGTGAACATCAGATCTGATTACGCGACCACTCTTATTCGACTAGTGCCTAAGATAATCAGTTACACGTGTTCCCAAATCTGAATCTGAGCTCAGAGCAGATCTTGTGTTTTGCCATGTACTATAGTACGTAGTTTGCAAATTTGCGACACAAATACACTTTGACGGCGCAGGGTCTCATCTCTGCAGCGAGTTTCTACCAGGAGGTCGGCGTGCTAGAGAAAGAACCGTTTGAATAAGGAATGGTACAGTATATTTGTAGAGTGTGGGCCGCACTTATATGTCCCCCGATTGAATACATTAAATGTGTACGTCAGATCTGACTAACTTAAGAGACGGTATGGTTTGAGGGAATTATACCACTCATATTTGACGAGGATAAGTGTTTCCAATTCGTGCTATGATGCTACCAGTCTAACACCGACGGGTTTTCACCATGGGCTGCGGCACAGAGCGAGCCCCACCATGACGTTCTACCCTGCCCGCTATGAGGCACCAGTTGCGGCTAGTTCCTCTGTTTGAGGATTAACGAAGTCACCAACGAGGTTGTCGAATATGGTGGAGTCAAGCTTCAACAACCCGACGTATTCCTGCCGAAATTTCAATGATCTCGGCTCCACGGAGAAACACAAGAACCTACTTTGGTCACAGAAGGTGCCACTTCCCAAAGCCTGGCACATACGGCTCTCAGCCCTCGTCGTAATTCTTCGGAATCTGCCAGGGCCTATTAGAACAGACTTTGAGAACCAACACCTGAACGCACTTTCATCTGTCTTCTTTTCGTCCCAAAGCAGGGCCCAGCATTTTGCTACCCCCTCGACAATCGTACCCTTCCAATTCTCTATACGAGGATGACATTCTTGTATGACTGTCTCTAATGCCCGGAGGGAAGCCAACTGCAATGTCACTCGAGGCTTCTTGTAAGGAGCCGGATGGAGCGGGTGTGTGAGTTGTGGGATTAATGCCTGACAGTTTATCTGGTCTCCCTGGGTGTAGCCTTTGAATGTGTTGAAAAACGTACCTTCAAGTACCGCGTCGCACCTATTCCAAGAGCGCGCACAACAATGGGCAAAAGGTCGATACTCGCTTCAACGGCCTCCGCATCCTCCGAACTATACATCCATACGCTTCCGATCACGCCATCGCCCAAGAGCGCGCAGAACTGTGTAAAGCGCTCTTCGGAGCCGGGCTGCGTTGTGCGCTCTATCAAATTGGTCGTGGTTGGGATTGCTGACCGTAGTATAGCAGGCGTATGCGGAGAGTGGAGAAACGTGAGGGCACGATTCAAGGACTAGGTGTGGTCAGATAAGACGCGGGTGCAGAGTAAAAATGTGAAATCACACAGCGAGAATGAGCTCAGATATTCCTGTACGATCGAGGAGCGGAAGAGGGGCATGTTCGAGCATGGCGTTGACGACTTTGATTCCCAACAGCTTGTACTTGGCTTCAAAGTCGTCCAATAGTGTCATGACTGGAGGCACGACGAGGTACCACAGGCGTTCATATGCTTCGGTCTGTCGTGATAGAGCTCAGTGTGGGCCGAGGCCAGGGTGCATGGGCGTACGTCGATTCGCTGCACACACCAAAAGAGAACGTTTATGACCCCAGGACGGTCTTTCCACACTTGTTCTTCATATGCATCCTGGGCCGCCACATGCCCTCCTGCTGTGCGAGGTAGTTTGCGACCTGTTTCGACGTTTAACATGGGATGTGGGCTTGCTTGGAATATCGGTTTGATATGTTTCGTCAAAACATCCCCCAGAAGAATCGAAGAAGGCTCTCCCTCCAATTCTAGTATTTCTGGGGAAGGGCTTCAGTCATTTCAGTGGTGGCATACATGGAGCGCTTACCAGATGATAAAGCACTCATGTCATCCGAAGTCCAGTCGCCATCTCCCTGGAATGCCGCGCAAGTATAAATGAGATCCGACTTTTGGGTTTCATTCCGTTTATTCCCAAGCAGTCTACGAAGATCTTTCAACGCGTTAAAGGCATTGGCCTTCCATTCGCCAGGCTGGGTAATGGCATCCCGTGCAAAGTCGGAAGGAATACAAAGCTTGTTGAGAAGGGTGCCAACGTCACGAGGTTCTTCTTCGTCCAAATGTTCGGATAAAATTGCCATAGCACTGTCGTCGAACGGCAGCGTTTACAGATGGTCAAGGTTGAGATTACGTCCTCGGCTGTAGCGAGTAGCCAGGCCTCGTGATTAAGCAGTCATGAGGCCAAATATCTCCAAACCAACTCCCAAGCAATATAAACAGTGTGGATTCTGCCGTATTACGACATGTCATCTAAAATGTAACTACTGTAATAAATGGCGTGTAGGTACAGGTACATCATCGCAAATTCTCAGTATGATGTGTCTAGAATGATATGTACAATAGCTCAGAGTCATCGTCTTGGACACACCGGACCCGAAGCTTGCTGCCTGACTCGGGTGATCAATCACAACTGTGAAAGGACGGGCATCAGTTGATAGAATTTCTGAACAAGAGGAATAAGAATACTCTGAATAAAAATGACAACTAAAAAAACGCGCAAGTCAGTTGTTGCAAGGGCCGTAGGCAGATAAGGACGTACATCTTCGGGAGTGAGTCGACCCATCGCCTGTAGTGATGTAGCCGTCAGTAATCTTGTCCAGGGTATCCATGGAACACGCACTGAGTCATCTGTGGATAGAGTGGCGTCTACCATCGCAGACTTTTTCTCTTGCAATTGTACGATGCGACTCTCGATGCTATCCTCAATGACAATTTTGATCGCTTGCACGGGCCTACGCTGGCCAAGTCGATGAATGCGATCCATGGCCTCTGGATGTGACGTGAGTTGAAGCGTAGATACAAAGATGTAAATGTTCTCACGAAATTCAACCTGTTGAGCGGAGCCACATCAGATATTCAAGGTCAGCTGGGATGGGAATGGGAGGGGACTAACGGCTGGGTTCCACCAGCTATCCATAAGGTACACGCGAGATGCCTCTGTCAAGTTGAGCGCCACACCGCCAGCCTTTAGACTGACGAGGAACACGGTGACATGCACATTATTCACTGAAAAAAAAATTCAGCCTAGACGGTAGACACAGGCCTATGACTCACTGAAGTACTGAATAGTAGCATCCCGCGCTTGGGGGCTCATCGTGCCCTCGAGTCGGCAAATCTGAAAGCCGCCATCAGTCGACGTGTGAACCGGTCGAGGAACCAATTTACCGAAAAGCCAGTACGTTGCAACCGGAATGCGATCAGGTCCAAAAAGTTCACAAACTGGCTGAACACGATGCTCTTCGTGGTCGAATCCTGATTGCGCAAACTGCTTAGCTCTTCCACGAGCGCTTCTATTTTCGAACTCGATCGCCACGCGTCGATGTCCAGACGGCCGAGGATGCCCTGGCGCGCGGTGGCGGGCATTTCCAACTCCAACGCCGGTGCCTCGAGATCAATTGTGAGGGCGAGGTGACAAACTGGGCAGGCAGGCTATGTCGCTTGACCGTTAGCGCAGCGAGGCGGGAAATTACGGGGTGATAATTCTTACATGCGCTTCGATAGACGCGTTTAGGTACTGTTTGATGCACTCGCGGTCAAAAATATGCCGGCATTTTGCCTGGATGGCGTCTTCCGCAATATCGTTGCACAATCGGCACACAGTGGCCTCCCCCTCAGTTTCTCCAAACAGACCAGTCTTGTTCTTGCCGCGGATCACGAGATCGGGGTGGCAAGCCATTTGGCGCATGCGCGTAATAAGGCTAAAGATATTGGAGTAGTCTGTGATTGTTCCGGTGAGATCGGGCGATGTTCCACTTGGGGTAAGATACTCACTATTGAGAAGCGTCCCAGCATCGACGTACGTGCTGAATTCGCGTTTTGCATCCGAAAAGAGGCTCAGGTACAACTCCTTCTCTTCCGGGCTGAAGTAATCACGCCGCACAATGACCATACGCGGCGGCAGGCCCAAGTCGTCCGCACGCTGAATTTTTGTGCGGCGCAACATGATCCGGTCCAACAAGACGCGCAGTTTTTTAAATGCGATCTCGCCTGAATCTTGCATTCCGTGCTTCTGAATGGGGGTGAGGATCTCATTATTCCAGAAACATGTGTGCATCATGGGGCTATGTCCACAATCTGTATGCAGGTCAGCGCGGGCGTGGCGATAACAAACAATTGACAGCGAACACACCGTCACATGACTTCTTATCACTGAACTTCCAATGCAGGGATTTGCAATTGCATTTCTTACCTAAAGATAATCGACCTCAGATAGGGACATGGGGCAGAGAAGGAAACGACGCGACGTACAATAATAGTGGGAGAAGGGGTCACAACCTAAGAACCTGATCAAACTGTACAATTCGCCCACTCGATTCTGGAGCGGCGTTCCGGAAAGGCACCAACGATACTTTGCTTTCAGTTCAAAGGTTGCCTTTGCTGTGTTCGTCGCTCGCTCTTTTATGTTATGAGCTTCATCAAGCTGGCACGGGGCAGATACGTGAGAAGCATTGGGACAAGCCTGATATCGACGTACGACAATACGCTCCCATTCGACAGCATGGAGGGGTGATCTTTCCTTGATGATTGTACCCTTGCGTTTGAACCCCGTCTGTTGCTTACGGAAGCAGCTCTCAAGCACGGCGTACGTGGTCAGGACGACATCATACTTCTTCAATTCCTTGGGGTCAGTCATGCGCGACGCGCCATGCCAGACAAGTACATCCATCCCACTTGTATATGTTTCAATCTCATTGCGCCACTGCATGATTGCGACTGTCGGACTGTAAAGGTGACCGCATGTTTCAGAATATCGAAGGGAAGAAATGAAAACGACAACGCACGCCACAACTAGATTGGGCTTTGTGGAGCCCGATATCATGAGAGCAATCATTTGGATCGTCTTACCCATCCTGCAAACCGTCAGGTTAAAGCCACAACTGTGAGCCTGCTGATGGTGTCCACGCACCCCATCTCATCCTATCAAGATTCGGGTGAGCATCAGGATCGGTTTAAAAAGGGATGGTAGCCTGACCGCCAGAAGACCACCAGCATAGGGACCAAATTCTTGCTTACGCATCCAGTAGAGCGACTCTTGCTGGAACGGTAGGAGAGTCACTCTGAGCCCTGAAGGTTGTTCCGCTTTCTGGGGTTCCGCAGTTCCGATAGTCGCTTCGAGGTCTCCCCATGCTTCACGAAGCTCGGGGTGGTGTCTGTTCAGTTGAATCGTGGATCTTTCTGCCTGTGTGGGAATCCGGTCTGCGTCAAGAAAGGACAGATCAGAGTATAGATATGGCCTGCTAGACCTACGTAGGTCAGTCGTCTACCGAGCTTGATCTCTTGCATCCTTATCTCTTGCTTTTCCAGGCGGGAGAGTCTGCGAGCCTCCTTTCGGTCGACGGGATAGTCAGGACGAATCCCGTCGGTGTCATATTCGGTTTTCTCTGGGCCCTTGTTCTTGCCTCTACCCTTGCCCATATTCGGCCTGCTCCTTTGCACGATGGGTTCGTCTTCTGTATCGGAGGCTACCATCACCTCACCCTCAGGGTCACTATCAGAAACTACGTCGGAATCAACCTCCAACCCACGCCCCATCACAGAGCGATGTTCCGCGGCCGCGGCAGCATTTGCAACACGCCTGGAAATGTTGCGACTAGCAGGGCTCGCGCTTGTTGACGCACGTCCATTTACCGCGCCGCGAAGGGATTTCTTCATGGCAGCCCTAACCTTGATATCTTCTTCCTCTTCAACATCGGCGCGAGGCGTCCTCTTCTGGGACAACCTGCGACCGTTGCGGAGAGTGATGTTTCTATCCTCTTCGTCTTCGTCTTCATCGTCATCTTCGGAATCAGGCTCGGAGGCTTCGAATTCCGGGTCATTGTCATCAGAAGGTGCCACAACATCGTCATTGAGGCCATCTTCGGAGTGCGGGACAAGATTATCCTCAACCCCGTCAACGAGATTGGAAGGTGCTTTTCCCTTGCCCTTGTCCTTGGAAGTCTTGAGATAAGCGATAACGATCAATCGAAGCACCGCGAGAGTCAGGGTAATACCACACTCACGCTTGCAGACGGAACTGGAATTTCAACATATACGGCTTTCATGGCCGCACGCCTCTTCGTAGTAGGTCTGGTAGAAATCGACAGATCATCGTCGTCACTCTCAGATCTCTTCCGGCGTATTCCCGCTGTCCTCATGGCCCTTTCCATAACTTTCCTCTGAAAATTGAACCCTTCCTCATCTTCGCCACTTGTGGCAGGGGTGTTCGCAGTAGAACCCGTATTGCTGTTGGAAAAGGGCACGGAGGAGACGCTAGGAGAGGTTGAGCTTGTGGAAGTTTCAAAACGTTGTGCAGCAGCCTTCCTGGTATATCTTGCCATGGAGCCCACAATCACCGCACGGTTGATGCTTGCAGGACAAGAAACTGACAGTGGTTTATTCCGCAAAACCGATGGGACGAGGAAAAAAAAAACAAGCGGATGATGAAGTTGGGCTGAGTCGATGCAATTTAGTAATTTGTCGAACGCGACTGAAACGCCCCCTTTCGGTAAAATCCGCTTCACGCCACAGGCGCGTCGTGCCGACATAATTTGCGAAAACCATTAATCTTGAATTTTTTTTTCATGAGGGTAAAAATCTTGAAAAAACCGAAGAAATGTTCTATTTGTCCACGCATGGGATAACACCAGGATACACAGATTATCTAGGGGTTTTGCCGCACAAAAACCGGTGTCCGCCCGGCCAGAGAATGATGGGCTAATGTGATGCATGTGATGGGCTGATGCTGATGGGCTCGGCGGAATTGAAGATGGACCGACTTTGCTCGTGAAACGACCGATCAGACTGTCTCCACAGTTATCCCGATTCTTTTAATGATCGGGACCCAGATATGAACGCAAGGGCGGTCCATGGATTAGCCTCGTGCAAAGAATATTTCATATTCAGGAACTCTGGCCCCTGCTGTACACTCCAGTTCTCACCACGTGTAGATGCCTGCTGGACACCTGACCGCCTACACGTATCAGGAAGTGGTGCAGACGGGATACCAATTCAAGGTCCTCGCCAAGTAATAATGGCCAAAAGCCCGCAGACACTGATTGATGGCTTTGAACGTGGCACTTTGAGCCGCAAGGCCGATGCATGTCCCTACACTCAATGAAGCATACACCCGTCGCCCAGAACGTCTGACTAAAATGCCGCACGCAATTTGCCTCCGTTCTTGCTTCTTTGAAAGAAAGTGTTCCCATGACCCATCTCGGGGCCTGTTTATGGCTGGCACCCCTTAAAAACCTGCTGGATCGTCGACGATCTTAACCAATCCGAAAACACTTTCCTTTGGGGACTAGATAGTATAACAAAGCTTGTTGGATATCGAAAATAAATGTAATCAGAGAGCCGCCAGACCCATTTCTTGGACAAAAGTACGTCAATCAAAGTGGGGACGGAAAACTATGTCACGAGAAACAATTATTCTAACTCAAATGGAGGAAGATGATATGGCTTATGAGATGGGAACAATGACCTGGTGTCGCCCGACGACCATCGAAGCATCTACCAATCGCCACCACCACCCATGTCGCCACCGTCAAAATCGGCGCTATCTTGCCCATCTCCAAAGCCTGGAGCGTGCCGAACGATCAGTTCTCACGTAACGGAACTCAGAGGGGGAATTTCAACTAACCATGTTCGTATGCTTCCTGGCGTTCTCGGTCTTCATGGTGCTCGAATGATTCACTAAGCAAAGCGCCACCCAATAAACCCGCGCCTACGCCTGCGCCGCCCGCTAAAGCCAGAAAAGGAAGGGGGTCAGTCCATGAGGCCTGAGGCCTGGCACTTTGTAGAACATTCTATCGCCCGCACCTAAAAGCGCAGTTCCCATATTGTTTCGTCCACTACGTGGTGGCTGCTGTATGGCCTGTGACGGGGGCTGTGTCTGGTACCCTAAAGGTGGTTGGAGGGCATGAGCATCACCGCATCGTATGTGGGGGCATAAAGTATGCACCGAGCTGTGTCGGAGGCTGTTGCTGCCAGCCTTGCTGAGGCCACCCCGGATTCCCTGGGTTCCCATAATTATTACTACCGTAGGGCTGCTGCTGGATTGAGTACGCCGACGGCGGCTGATAGGAACGCGGTTCCTGAGGGGTACCCTGTTGGTACCCGCCGGGGAAAGATGACGCCGGGTTGTATGGCTGCCCAGCATACGGTTGGTTCGGTTGTGACGACGGAAATGGCCCGGGCGGGCTGCCAGTAGGGTTGTAACCACCACCAGTGCGATTTGGCGGGGGGTGAGCTGGTGGCGCGAAAGTATTGGCCGGAGCAGCTGGAAGTGGACCGAGTGGATGCTCCCAGGACGAGCGCGGTGGGTGTGCGCGTGTGTCTACGTAATACCTGCCCACAAGAAGCAATGGTCTCTGAATTCAGAGATGGTCGTCACTGGGAGGAGACTCCTCCGACGTACCACGCACGATAACTATCCCAACAATAGCGCAAGAGTCAGTTTTGGCTGCGGAGTGGGCGCATGTAGACGCACTTGTCATCGTAGCGAGTAATCCAGCCATCGGGAAGTGATCTGCGGTCAGGGTTGCCGGCATGGGGGGTGCTGTACGCTGGCGGGGGGGCAGCCATGTAACTATCGATGAGGAGCAGAGAAAAATGGCGGTGCGCGGAGAGGAGTCAGACTGATAAGTATTATATATGATGGCACTTAGCCAAGATCACCGACCTATTTGGACCATTGGACCTGGGACCCTACGGCGTGCTCTTCTTACGCAGCCTCATCGCGCTGGGGCCCCCCCGGCCGCGCCCGCCGGGGGTGTCCGCGGAAACGCGGATGGACCATCGACAATCGATTCATCGATCCAGTTCAATTCAGTTCAATCCAGTCCAAATCTAGCGTGCGCGTGCCCACAAGCACTGCATGCATTGCCGAACGAGCGCTCTTCGAGCGGACCCCGACTCATGTAGGCAACAAAGTGCCCGTCCACATACAGGCACTTCTAAAAGGAATTTCGGCGCAAACGTCAATTCGAGAGAATGAACTATTTACGCCAACCAGGGACCGATCAAGATAAGCGTATAAGGTATGTAAAATCCAAAGAGTCGCATAGACGCGCGAAAAGTACTAAGCAGATGCACTGAGAAGCACCATGTAGGGAAAACGGTCGGTCATTCAATCAGTCAATCAGACGGTCTTGTGAGCACCCTCAGGTGGCGCCATCCACCTCAAGCCTTGCTTCTTTTCTTCTTTTCGGGGCGTGCAGGGGTGGGGCCGGCGGACAAACTGGCCTTGCTCTTCGGCTTCACAGTAGAGGCCGTAGCAGTCTCGCCCTTGCGCTTTGCTTTGCTTTTGGTAGGCGGTGGAGAAGGCGCAGGTATCGCTTCCTCCATCTCTTCTCCCTCTTCCCCACCCGAATTTCCACCTGGCCCGTCTTCCTCCCCACAGGATTTGTCGGATGCACTTGTGTCAGTGGAAGAATCACTTGATTCCGGGGTCTTTTGCGCCAATTTGGCGCCCTGGAACACTTTTAGCATTCGAACTCCAGGATGGGACAAACAGGTGAACCCACCTCGGTCTGTTGCACGGGCTCTTCAACGGCTGTGATTACAGCCTTTCGACTAGCCGGCTTCGTGGGGGCCACAATTCCCCGGCGCTCGTCATATGCTCGTTTCTCTGCCTCCCACCGCTGTTTGGCCTCGGCTTGGAGACGCTCATAGGGCTAAGTGATAGCGTAAGAGGCGGCACTGTTCGGATTTAAGGGAAGAACACGGACAGCCTTCTGTTCTGGCGTCATCTCTGCCCACTGCTTCGAGACCCTACCCATTATCTCTGTCGGAGTGATATCAGGGTGTTGTTTGCGCAACTCCTGGCGCAGGTCATTCTGGAAGAAAATGTAGGAAGATGCCGCGCGTTTGGGCGCGTCTGGATCCTTCGCCTTCCTGCCTACGGTGCGTCGTTTCTTGACTGTGCCCTCGACGTCCTCCTGTTCCGTCCCGTGGCGCTTACTTCCCGCATATAGAGGCACTGAGGTATTTCCATTAAAGGAAGCCTGTGTGAGCATCTGGGCAAAGTGGTCGGCGACATTCGCGCAGTGGCGCATTTGTTCCGCGACGGAGCTCAAGCTCGCGATGAGCTAGATAAGCGAGAAGGTTGAGCGGAGAGAGAGATGGACGATTAGATCAAAGAGGACTAGCCGTTAATTTTTGGCGTTCGAGTTGGGCAAAGACGGGGTCCTGTTGTGAACTTGCCATCGCCCGAGCAGTCGGGGATATACGGAGGTGGGGTAAAAAGGCCTTTTCGTTGAACGCGAGTTGCGTTTTGTTGAACTTTACGTACAGTATTAGTACAGTAAGGATTATTTGTATGGCATTGTATTGTGTTGTAACTTTGAAGGCCCCTTTCGGACTATGAATTTGACGAAGCGGAGCCACAAGCTGAGGCAAAGTTTCTTAAGGGCGGCCCGTTGTAGGTGGGAGATGAAAAGCGTCGACGTCGACTGGAACGCTCCTCCAGAGTGGCCATTCAAGCCTTTGTCTCAGCTGGCAGTTACTGTTAGCGGTATCGTCCCGGAAAGTTCCGTTTTTCTTCTTTCTCTCCCCTTCTTTTGCGGTTCGGTTACGCCAGTTTTTGAGCCGTAATTGTGTGTTTTGCCAGTCGTCGGGAAAAGTGCAGCTGTAGCGCCTCACAACAGAGAAAGGGAAAAGAGAAAAAGAGACAGAGAATAAGGAGACCCATCGACAAACAATGGACGTGTACTCGAATGCGTCCACCTGGTTGCAGCATTCTCCCACCCAGGTTGCCCAGCCGTCGCCAGTCGTTCCGAACGACATCGCCGATTCCCAACGACCTTCAAATTCGAACGACTGGAAAGGCCCGCCACCCTCATCGTCCGACTCAAATGGTGCCTCCGCCGTCTCTGGAAACATTGATCTGCACGACTTCGGCTTGGGAGACCTTTCTGGTAAGCACCGCGTGCATCCATGCCCTACTGTACGCGTTGCCAAATGAGCCTGACTGGGTATCTCCAGCGCCACAGACCTCCTCAACATCCCTTGCTACCCCTTCTCCCTTCTTCAACTACTCCAACAACTTCTTCCTTCCTTCCGTTCCCGCCCCCTACAATGCCATGACCTATGGTTCGTCGTCATGGTCACCTCAGCCAGGGCAGGTACCTTTATCAACATACTCCACCTTGAATGGCGCAACATCCGCGAACTCTCAAGCCCCACCACCTCAACTGTCGCAGAACAACATTGAGTGCGTACTCTGGTTGCTCGTCCTCAATCTACACCCGCTTACGTATCAATTGTAGCCCTGTCTTAACGACTCTCAGCGTATCTACCCCACAGCTTTCATATTCCCCTCCGGCCAACAACGTTTCCCAGCAACAAGCATCCCAGCATCATCTATCATTGCATTCTCAGTACCCTCAATTATCTTCATTATCTATTGCATACACACAAGCACCTCCATCCTCTCTGGCATCCACGCTCTCCCAAACGACACAAAGCCAAGTACCCTCGCAATCGCCACAGCCGCAGTCACCCCAAGGCACGCTATCTCCATTCGCCCTCCATGCTCCCCAGCACCTATCCGCTATTCCACCGTCCTCATTCTATACCGCAACACCCCAGTCCGATTCGCCCGCCCCTCCGTCCCAGAGTCGCCGAGAAGCATTTCTTAACGCCATCCAACCTTCCCTCCAGTCAAAGAGCTTTTCAGGTGGGGCCCGCGGCGTGCAGCAACTCGTCGGCAAAATAGTAGAATATGGTATCTTGGAAGTGAACGCGCAGACCAGGCTTGATATTCTTACCAAGGTCCGAGACAATGCTGGGAACAATTATTTTCGTGCCTGGCTCGAGAATGTGTCCGCAATGGATATCGCGAGGGAATGGCTGAAAGCTGGGGCGGCGACCAATGCGGATAATCAAGTGCTGGAGACTGTCATGCCGTTACTTCACGTGTGTTGCCTATGTCCTTATTCCCCAGCGCTGCTCCTCATCATTTTTTTTGCCGTTATCTTTTCTGTTATGCGATGCCGTCAAATGAACCTACATGGTTTGTAATTGCCAGATTGCGGATCGCCTGCCTTTTACGGGCGAAACGCTCGTCTCCTCTAAAATTGGCAAAATTGTTCGCAAGCTCGCCAAGGATGCTCCCATACCGGGTGAGTACGCCCTTCTGTTTATTACAGCGATCACTTGCCGTATGGTACCAAAGTGATTCTATTTACGGTGGCTAGCCATACACCCATCGTAGTGCTTGGCTGCACTTTACTTTTTGTAAATGCTCTACAATAGGGAGAGATGTCTGACCATAATGTCCATTCATGCATTGTTTCTATAGCGGTCAAGGACATGGCGGCAAACCTCGAACGAAAGTGGCGAAGTCAATTCGTTTTCATGCAGGACCAGGTCATACATGCCGATGATGATCCACAAGGTGGGTCATATCATCGCCAATTCATGATGGGTTTATTAAGCCTTTTGCTCTTTGATCTCGGCTAGACGCGAAACCAAAGAAGCGCAAACTCCCTGACGTCACGTCCAAGGTTGGTCCACCAACGAAGAAGACTGCTGTATCCGCGGTATCGTCATCGCGACCTTCCGTGGTGGTCAAGAAAGAGGGGAAACCATCAACAACGACGTCAGCGACGGCGGTGACAACAACAATGGTGAAAGAGTCCAAGTCGGACTCGTCCTTCTTCTCGGCGCCCAAACAGAAACCAAAGTTGCCAAGCTTCAAAAAGGCACCTAGTGGAGCGGTGACAGCAGTTACAACAAAGAAGGAGCCTCCAGCAAACGTTGCGCAACCCTCGTCGACGGATGCTTTCCAGGAAGCCCTGAAAGACATGAGGGCGCGCAAGTCATCGCCATCTGCACCCAGTACATCCACCAATAACGCATCGGCGTCATCTGCGGTATTGGCTGGTGCGAAACCTATCAAAAAGAAAAAGTCCGTAACGTGGGCTCCCGATGGGCAGCTCGAGTTGGTGAAACTCATTGAGAGAGCGGTGTACGACGACGATCCCGTTGATGTCAGCCTCATTTTCCTATCCATAATTGTACAATACATTAATTACGTGCCATCCATGCTGATTTACAGGGTACACCACACGCACTGCACAATGTACGTGAATTGGAAAGAGGCGAAGGCGCCGCCCTGCACGCCCACTTATTCGAAGAGCTTCTCGATTGGTCCGAGCCACAACGTAAGCGCTGTTCACACGCAATTAACCACGGCGCACTGACACCGCACTGACTCTATCTCACTAGCCATCGACATCCCAGAGGATATCGAAGCGCGTCCGCGGGGAGAAGGTAGTCAAGAACGCGGTGCCCAAGAGCAGCGTGAACTTACTGCTCTCGGTGCATCCTATCTCGGTCAGCCCATTCCCGATTCACCCGCGGATTTACCGCCCAGCTCGATCCTTCCGCAAGAACAAGTGGATGAGGGCGTAGTACACATGCTTGCGGGCGCTGAAATTGACACACTCTCGTGGCCGCCTGCTATGACAACGGCGTCGTTGGCTGGTGCGAGCGTCTCCGAGCTTGTCGGGCAGCTCGCTGAGGGAGCCAACTCGGCGGTACCAGATGCAATACCTGCGCCGGCGTTCGACCCCGCTGTGTTGGCGCAGCTTGCGAGCAGTATTCCTCAAGAGCAGCTTCAACAACTTGCACAGATGTTTGCTGTACAGCAACAGCAACAACCACAACCAGGCGACAACAGTTGGGATTCGCAGGCACCGGCGTTCTCGGCGGACGCCGCCAACGCCGGTGACGCCCCACACGATCATTGGCCCACCGCGCCGGAAGAACCGAAGTGGAGTGGGTCCGGCCGGGGTCGTGGGCGAGGCCGTCCGTTAGATGGAGTTAGACAGTTTAAATCGCGAATACCTTGCTCGTTCTATGCACAAGGAAGGCAAGCACACATTCCCACGCCCTTTACCCGTTACCCTTGTCCGAATGAAAGAGCTGATGGAAATCGTGTCGAAAAACAGATGCAAGTATGGCGATCAATGCAACTTCAGCCACGATCAGGGTCTTGGTTAGGAGGGTTCAGGGGCGTGCAGTCTCTGCTGGCATTTGTGGGCCTGTCCAGGAGCCTAGCGAGATTGGTCATGCGGACCTGCTGCTCGCACGCCACCAGCCTCCGCCGGCAGCCCTGGGTATGGGGCGTTTCTGTGGGGTGTTCTATCGAATAGCACAGATTACCCTGTTTTTGTCACCACAATTCATTCGATGCATGAGGATACCCAGAGTGGGCCACGAAGCAGATCCGTCAGTGGTCATGGGGCAATGAACGTGTATGAGAATAACGGGCGCCGGCTCAACACGCGTCGTGTTACTGATCCCGATCCCGAGATATCCGCCCTTATCGATTCGAAGTTTCTCCCGCGCGCAGAACGGAATCGATCAGTGAGAAAATCATTCCGAGGTGCATTCATTACTAGAGTAGCTTTGTTGCGCACCAAGCACCCGGCGAAATATAGGATACGTACAGTGTGGATAAATACGACGCTATAAAACATGAACATACGGCAAATCCCGGTGCGCAAGAACAAAAAAGGCAGAGGACGAAGCGAGGAAGGCGCGGTGGGAAAAAAAAAAAGCGATGTGTCCGTAGAATACATGTAATTTCTAACATATTGCAGGACGAGATGTTTGAGCCACCGAATGCGTGCGAACGAACGAGCAGGCAGAGGAGACAGAAAGAGGGGAGGCGAGTACACAGACTGTTCCGACAGATCGGGTCAGGATCAGGAGGACAACAAAACACATGCCCGGACGGGCATCAGTTTCCGCCTGTAGTCCGTCCCCGTTTCCGGGGATTTCGCTTCCCAGCGGAAGACTGCTCCGCGTTCGCCACTGTCGGCGAGTTTGTCTCGCCTCCTTTGCGCTTAAGTTGCGCGTTCTGCATCGAGGGCGTCGATGACCCTGCAGGGGCCGACGCAGCCGGATTGGGGGCATGCGTCTGCTGTGGCGTCCCTTTCGCCTTGTCAGTCGATGACGATGGGGGAGATGCCGACGGCGCGCTCTGCGGGATCGTCGCAGGTGTGATCTGAGCAGACGATGGCGCGGTGGACGACAAGGTTGGAGTATACAGCGAATGCGTTGACGGTCCTGCACTCATGCCCTCAGGCAGGTACTGACCTTGCGCGTGCGGTGGCATCTCCCGAATTTGTTGCACGAACTGTTTTAGCGTGTCTACCAGATAGCTCATAAATGCGCAAGTCAGATGTTTCGTCGATGAAGAATACGCACCCAAAGGACCAACACGTTTGACATGGGAGTAGTGCATAAGATCGGTCATTTGCGCGACACTTTCTGCCAACTAGGAAGGTCACAAAAAAGGTTAGAACCGGAGCCAAGGTCGAGGTTCGGCGGACATACCTCAAGACATCTCATAGTGGCCTGTGGGATACCAAAGGCGTTCACCGGCTCCGTAGGGATGTACGCACGCTCATAAGTTATCCGGTGATCTTCCCATCCTCCTTCGTCTCTCTGGCCAATCTGTGGAGGTGGCGGTTGCGGCGGATGAGGCGGAGGCGGCGGTCCACCTGCGCCGTTCATGATCGGTGACGGGGTCGGGCCATTGCGGACCTGCGGAGTCTTGTTGTTATCGAGGCGATTACCGCCTATCACATCCACTGCGACGTGCTTCTCATAAACATTGGAATCGAATTGGATGTGATCGATCTTGAGCGTAGCGCCAGAAGGAGGCACAGACTGGACCGGGGCACCGTTCTGAGTTGCATTAGGAATCACAGAGACATATGCTGTGAATGGTCCGCGGAGCGTTACTGTGTACCCGTTGTGATATCGGTATGTCCACATGGCAGAGACGCATCGTACAACCGCTTGGTTTGAACCAACGACGCGTTCTTGCGCACCGTCGAGGGACAATGTCATGGATTTCACACCGGACTGGCTTGTTACAAGAAAAAATCGCGGAAGGACAGGTGTGCCAACCTCTACTCTGCACGTGAGCAGTGCCCCAGCTCAAATCAAATTCAAAACTAACCAAATACTTTTGCCTCTACCCTTTGGTTGTCTTTCCAAAGTGTGAGTTTGAGAGTCGCCGTTGGTGAGAAAAACTCCTCGACCAGGTTCTCCCAGTGTGAGAGTTGTGATTTTTGGGCCTACAAGTTGAACAAATTAGTGATGAGCTAGCGCAACGGTGTTGCGTATAAAGGAGCATACTCTCTGATCCTCAGCCGCGAGTACGCCGCTGAACAGCAGGATACGGGTCAGAGCTTGGCCGAGTCCAATTGTGGCGGCAAGACTACAAAACCACGGCAAGGTAAGAAGAGGAAAAGCGGCAAAGCTATTAACAAACGAACCCCGGCATGGACGGACGAATGCTAGGGACACTCGGCTGTCGTAAAAGGTCGCTATTCTCGGTCGACGATGCTGAGTTCAAGGGTGGCGGACCAGTCACTCCACTCGTTCCAACATTTGGACGGGGCTGCGGAGGAGCGGTCGATCCACCGCTGAGGCTTGCAGGATGTGCCTGGAGGAGGGTTGCATTTGCGGGTAGGGTGCCAGATGCGCTACGCGGAGTAAGAGATCGTCTCATCTGTTGCTGGGACGACGGTCGCTGCGGCTGGGACTGAGGACGGGTTGGGTTGGCGATAGGAGGATTAGTTCTGTCAGTTACGTGTGTCTGGGAAATTTGCGCTTGTTGAAGTGGTGTTTGCTGACGAGGTGGTGTGGGATGCGACAGACTCTGAGGGGTTGGGGCCTGCTGGTGCGCCAAGCCAAGGGTCGAATGCGACGAAGAGGGTGGTCGTTGTGGGGGCATCGTTGTGAATGTTTGGTGGAATGCTTCATTCGCGCCACTTCCGCCAGTACCAGAAGGAGTCCCTGGTCCGTATTGCAAGGAAGCCATCTGTGCAGGTGTCGGAGTGAAGTCCGAACGTGGGGGCGATGTGCTAGAGGAGCCGGCACGACCACTGGGACCGCTGTGTCCCATATCGGTGGGTTGAGATGGTGAAGATGAGGATGGCATGAAACTAAACGGCTGATTTGCAGGGTTAGGTCCAGTAATATGGGGATGTGCACCAGCTTGCGAGAAAGGACCACCCGGAAAGCCTGACATTCCACCAAATGGATTCGAGCCATCAGGTGCGCGATGCATTGCTTGTGACATAGAATTCGCTGGCCCTTGCGGTCCTTGCGGAGGCGGTTGTGCTCCTGGGCCACCCATTGCCAATCCACCGGGAAATCCTTGTTGCGGTTGCGTTTGCTGGGGCACGTTGCCGATGATTCCGGATGGCATATTCACGCTAATGCCACTAGAACTTCGCATTCCAGCACTGGCTGGAATGCCTGGCATGGCCACAGGCGGAGGACGGATTGGGCCAACACTTGGCTGACCCGGCAGCGAGGGTTGTCCGGGCCGAATCCCCATCTGCGATTGAGGTTGGGACTGAGGCGCTGGACGTTGCGTTTGGAGACCACTAGCAAGGTTCAGCGCAGGATTATTAATATTGCTAGGATGAGAAGGAGGATGAGATGTCGTGAGGGGGCCGCCGACGCCGCCAGGCTGGGATACAGCGCGGTGAGCTGGACCTTGCCCACTTTGTTGTGCCATTCCAGGATAGCCAACTCCTGAAGGTTGCACGGAGACGACACCATTCATAACCGGGGGACCAGTCTGTGCCCCACCGGTGGTTGCACGTTGCGACTGACTTTGGATATACCGGTGGCGATTGTCGGCTTGTAAGCGCGCAAGGGTGTGATGAGGAAATGGTCCGTTAGATGGGTGTGCATTCGGCATGAAGTTCATGCCTGGGTTGGCGGCGGAGAGAAGGTTAAGATTGTGGGGCTGACTAGGTGTCGATGGGCCAAGGAAGGGCTGTGGCATCACACCTTGAGGCTGGAGGCCATGACGCATCAACTCCGGCTGGGAAGTCATCTGTGGGCCTGGAAAGGGGAGAGAGTGTTCAGCCAGGATGTAAAGATGGTGGGGTCTCGAGCATGCACTGCAGATTCGCAGAACCCAAATAGAGTGCTCGCGAGAAGATCAAGCAGCTGAGATAGGGGATTAGATTTCCACTCCAATACCGGCGGTCCTGAGGGAAAGAAGAAATTCCTGTAGTTTGAGGAGGGGCGAGAAAGGCGTCGGCGACGTCGTTGGCGTCGAGCACGAAGTGAGGCGAATCCTTGCAAAACTCGCACGGTCGGAGTCACACCAAACGTGACATTCCACCCACGTCGGTCACGCCATCAACGCTCCTGATCAAATCATCATCATCATCATCATGGTTCGTCAGTTCAAGCATCACGAGAAGAAACTCTTAAAAAAAGTCGACTTTTTCAACGTAAGTTTCAATTTATTTTGGATCTCCTATTTCTTTTCGTACCACTTCTTTAGTGGAAACAAGATGCAAACCTTCGCGAGATCAAAATTATGCGCAGATATCACATACAGGATCGGGAGGACTACCACAAGTCCGTCCAACAGGCACATGCTACGTGTTCATCTAAACTAACACATGCTGGAAATAAGGTACAACAAGCTGTGCGGGTCACTGCGGTCCCTAGCACATCGGATCGCGCTTCTCCCTCCTCAGGATCCCTTCCGCTCTCGAATGGAGGGACAGATTCTCTCGAAGCTTTATGATATGGGCGTTCTCAATTCGCAAGCAAAGCTCAGTGATATCGACAATAAGCTCACTGTAGCCGCATTCTGTCGACGTCGTCTAGCCGTCATTATGGTCACGTCGAAGATGGCAGAAACCGTCAGCGCTGTGAGCACACCGTGTTTTTGGTTCAAGGACTGCCATGTTCACCCAAGGTCAGGCAGTCAAATTTATTGAGCAAGGTCATGTCCGTGTCGGACCCGATAACATTACGGACCCGGCTTACCTTGTCGCACGGTGAGTATTCTACCGAATGATGTGCCAATTATTGCTCACAGTAACCGGCTTTTTCTCAAGACATATGGAGGATTTCGTCACATGGGTCGACACATCTAAATTAAAGAGGACGGTCATGAGATACAATGACGAGGTGCGTCGTATTTATTTGATATTTGATTTTTCGCCTGTGTTGAACCTCTTTCAGCTTGACGATTTTGATTTGTTGTGATGTTGGTTTGTTGTCATTTACGCTACAAAGATTGGTAGACGTAGATAGTGTGTATTGTACTCTATTCTTATTATAAACACCGCCACACATGGCACGTGCACGTGAATCGAGTCTTGTCACGCGTCTCCACGCCAAACTCGTTCTCTTCCCGCGATTCTGTACCGACCAATAACGGCTGCTTCTCCTTTCCTTGAGTTCCGTACTCATACATATAGACTTGGCCTAATCTATCCGTGCCATGGCCGACCATGGCGATGGAAATATCAAAGTCGTCGTCCGATGTCGTCCACTTAACGCGCGAGGTCAGTCCCGCCTTTCCGATGGCTGCCACACCAATTTGCCCCGCTCACATCGGTGAACTCCAGAGCTCGCGCGTGGTGCTAAACCGCTTGTTCGCATGTCTGGAAATCAAACATTGATTGATCCACCAGAGCCAGGATCTGCCCAGGAGAAGGCATCCTCGGGTCGCGCGACGGAACGCAAGACAATGGCGTTCTCCTTTGACAAGAGTTACTGGTCTGCAGGTCCCCGCGACGAACCAGGTTACTGCTCACAACAAACGCTTTTTGATGACCTCGGGAAGGAGCTATTAGATCATGGATTTGCGGGTTTCAATGCGTGTATTTTGGCTTGTGAGTCCTGCATTCGCGTCACGCGTTGACGGCTCTGACATTCGCACTCAAAGACGGGCAGACAGGTTCGTGTCATTTGTGTTTTCTTCGGTTTGTATACCGACCTTTGAAATAGGATCTGGAAAATCGTATAGGTAAGTCTGAAGCTCGTCTGAATTACCGCTCGACTCATACACACACACCTCTCCATCCCCCTCACAAACCCACCTGCCGATCCTACCTCTGTGCGTCCATGTTCTCGCTCCCCCCTTACGTAGTATGATGGGCTGTGAGTTGCATAATCACATGTTCCACATACCACGATCGTTGAAACTGCGTGCCTAAGATGGACCGGACAAGGGTATCATTCCACAGACGTGTAGCGAGTTATTCGCACGTGTTGAAGAGAAGTCTACTGGGGATGAACACCTAAAATTTACCGTAGAGGTCTCTTATATTGAGGTGCGCTCCAACGTTTCATCCTCACCGATGTGCTCAATTATTGTCTTACCTATGTAGATATACAATGAGAAGGTGCACGATCTGCTGAATCCAAAGAACACTGGCAATCTTCGTGTCCGTGAACATCCGATCCTGGGCCCCTATGTAGAAGACTTGTCGAAGCTCGCGGTGAATAGCTACGATGAAATGATGACGCTCATGGACGAGGGTAACAAGGCACGCACAGTCGCTGCAACGAACATGAACGAGACGTCAGTGATCGATCGATTTCGTGGCACAAGCCCTCTCATCGTTGTATCTCCCTAGATCTTCGCGTTCACACGCGGTTTTTACTCTCATACTTACCATGATGCGTCATGATGTAGATACGAACCTCGATACAGAGAAGGTGTCACGAATCAGGTAGGGTCGCCTGTCTACACTTCTTGTACACTCGAGTCTGAATCTCGATAGTCTCGTCGACCTTGCTGGTTCCGAACGTGCGAACTCTACCGGCGCGACTGGCCAGCGGCTGAAGGAGGGTGCAAACATCAACAAGTCTCTCACGACCCTTGGAAAAGTGATTTCTTCATTGGCAGCGGCCTCGGGTAGCGATCACAAGAAGGGAAAGAAGAAAGGAGACGATTTTGTGCCCTATCGGGATTCGGTATGTTTGGAGGCCAAACCGCGTATGGGACCCCACGGTTAATTGAAGTACGCTACAGGTCCTTACATGGCTTCTGAAGGACTCGCTCGGCGGAAATTCCAAGACGGCAATGATCGCAGCTATCTCCCCGGCCGACTACGAAGAGACATTAAGTACTCTAAGATATGCAGACCAGGCGAAGAAGATTAAGAATAAGGCTGTCGTCAATGAGGATCCTAATGCCAAGCTCGTCCGTGAACTCAAAGAAGAGCTGGAGATGCTTCGAGGTACGCGTATGATTCTATGCTCTACAAGCACACCACCGTTGACCTATGCTCGCAAACAGCTCGCGTGGCTGGCTCAGCTGGTGAAGATGTTTACGACCCAAAGATCCCACCTGAGAGGCAAAAGGTTACGTACAAGGCGAAGGACGGGACAATCAAGACCGTTACCAAAGCTGAGCTACAAGATCAGCTCGAGTCGAGCGAGAAGCTCATGCAGAGTCTTAACGAGACTTGGGAGCAGAAACTCCAACGCACACAAGAGGTCCAGAAAGAGCGCGAGAAGGCTCTCGAAGAGTTGGGTATCACAGTTGAGAAAAACAATGTTGGTGTGCACACACCAAAGAAGGCACGTATATCATCTCATAACCGTTGATCGCCTCGCTGATTGACCCTGGGCGTCAGATGCCGCATCTTGTCAACTTGGTACGTAATCTGCGTCAGTCATGGCTAATCAGGAGATTTTCATCGTCCTGTAGAACGAAGGTGAGTTTTCAATCGAAGATGAGGTGCCATATTCACTGTCTGCGATAGATCCACTCATGAGCGAGTGCTTAATCTATCAATTGAAGCCCGGTAGAACAACGGTGATATTGACCAATGCAGCCCTTTTCGCACTCTAACCGCCGTTCCTTAGGTCGGGCGCCTGGACAGTGAAAAGGCTGTTCATATACGTTTGAGTGGCGATAACATACTCGAAGAGCACTGTCATTTCGAGAACACGGATGGAAGAGTGACTCTACATGCGCTCCCAGGCGCCATCACAGTACGTCTGTCGTCACCACATTCCAGGCCCGTACCTAATATTACGCAGTTCCTGAACGGAAAACAAATATCTGCTGAGCAGGTGCGGTTGTTTCCCCGTGACAAACTCACTCTGCTCAAGATAGCCTTAGCCTCACAAGCTTCGCTCCGGCTTTCGCATCATTCTTGGTGAGATCATAAGTGGATGAGGCGAGCTACTGAAGTAAACGTGGTGCAACAGGAGAGCACCATGTCTTTCGTTTCAACAACCCAGAAGAAGTTCGGAAACAGCGCGATCGTGCGACCTTGAAATCCAACTTGCATCACAGTATGACCGCGGCAGACCTTAGCTCCCGCCCCGATTCCCCTGTTTCCTCGTCGGGTGAGATAGAAGATGTTGACTGGACCTTTGCTAAACGTGAAGCGGCGCTCGCAAGGCTTGGTTTAGATCCTGCGCTAGACAGCCTTCCAGACGAGGATCTCAACAAATTATATGAACGCATCACCATGGTCAAGAACATACGCGATCATAATTTAAAGCACCGGCCCGAGAGTAGCCTCAGCCAGGCTGATGACGTGTGGAGCGAGTCTGGGCGCCCGTTCTCGAGCGATGCGCTGACGGACGACACTAGTATTGACGCAGAACCGAGCCGCGGTAGCCCTGATGCTGACGCGCTGAAAGATGTCCAAAATCAACTAGAAACCCAACGACAAGAATTTGAGTCACGATTACAGGCCATCTCGGAGTCTACAGAGGCAGAAGACCTCAAAGAGGAGAAGGATCACATGCAGCACCAGCTCAAACTTGTGCGAATGCGAATGCGACGTCTGCTAGATGCCCGGGCTCGCGGGGAGACCGAGCTGGAGGCGGAGCTTTTCGAGCCGGTCCTATACTCTGCAAGGCAGCTTAGGCTCATCCGAAAGGTCCTGGATAAATGGAGGGCACACCGCTCATTCTCGATGGCCGAAACAGTCCTATCCGCAGCCGTATTGTTGAAAGAAGCAAACGTCATTAGGTTCGCCATTTTGTTCATGGACGATGCTCGATCCTGACTCTCAATTCAGCAAGGAACTCGGTAGAGACGTGACCTACAACTTCACAGTCGCCTCTGGTGGATCACTAGCAGCTCCCACCTCATCCATTAACACGATTGCTGGGCTGGATGAGTTTGGAGATGTTGCAGATCCCGTGTTGATGTCCGCGACCCAACCAACGATCGCTGTGAAGGTCCTGGACAAGCGTCACAATGCTATCTATGCATGGTCACTTGACCGCCTACGTCAGCAGGTGCAGCGCATGCGCAATCTTACTTCTTTCATCGATCGCCCTTCGTACTCCCAGCACTTTTCATCCGAAGAACCCTTCTACAACACTCCGCCACCCGAATATTCCTTCGTCGGAAATGCCCTACTTTCGCTTGCACCCCTGTCCCGTCGACTCCCTTCTACCTCCATTATCCCAATTTTTTGCCGATACACTGCCGAAGCAATTGGCTCTTGTCGGGTGGACATCAAGATCGTCAACGTTGTGTTGACGCCTAAGAACACGCCAAACTCGACCGCTTCCACCCGCTGCTCCTCACCTGTGCCTGGCATGCTTTCCACGGGTAGCAAACTGAGTTTCTGCTTAACTATCGATTCCGTCAAGGGGCTCGCACCGCATGACTTTTGCGCAGTTCATCTCCAAGTCCGTTTGTCGTCATTCGCTGGTCCAAGCCTTAAGTCGGAAGAAATCTATCACTCGAATTCCGTAGATTTGGACTCCGACACACCATCGGATCTCAAATTCCGTCGCACTTTCTCTATAGTGGTGAATTCAAAAGTCCTGAGTCACCTTCGGCAGGGCTATGCGCCAATCGAGTTGTTTGCGTCAATGCGACCCCAATACGTGGAAAGAATGGAACGGTGGGACGAAATGCGCGAGCAAAAGAACCTTCCGCTTGCTCGTTCTCCGCCTTCAGAATCCAAATCACGGAGCTCGCAACCTATGCGTCGCTCCGAGACGGATTTCTTTATGGAGCAAGTGCACGATGTAGTTTGCTGGCTACAAGTCCGTGAACTTGGCCCAGACGGACAATACGCTCCAGTTCCCGTTGTCTCACAGGGTAACTTAGATCCTGGTGCTTTCAGCCTGCATCAAGGCTTACAGCGACGCCTTGTGCTCACAATGACTTCGAACTCTGGCCGACAGCTCCCATGGACGGACGTTGTCAAGATCAAAGTTGGTAATGTCCGCCTTCTTGATGCAAAAGGACGCGTGCATGAACCGTCCTCTCGCCCCCTTGTCACCCTTCCGCTACAACAAGACCAGGTAGTGAAGTTCAAACCAGATGGATCTGGCGTTTTATCTGCGGAGGCCCTGTGGGACTCGAGCATCCACAATTCTGCCTTGCTCAATCGTGTTACACCCACCAATCAGCGCATCCTATTACAAGTTACATGGTCCATCGCCGTCGAGAGTTGTGCGGACCCAGTTCAATTTTCGATGGACATGGCAGTGACGATGCAAACGCGAGACGCCCGCCCACCTTCTCGGCTTGTGGCATTACTCAGCTCTACAAGGATTCTGTCCAAGATCAGCAACGTTTTTCGGGTCAGGCTCTCACCCCCGCTCACACGATCACCGAAAGACCTCTGGCGTCTGGACACATCGGAGAAGTACGTTCGTGGAGAAGAGATTCTCGGGAGCTGGCGTCCACGTGGCATTTCTGTTGTCGAGGATCATACCAAACTGATTTTGATGGAATGCCGCGCAGCAGACGTGCAGGCTGTGCGTGTGATATTAGCCAACTCTCCCGTGGCCGCACAACCACCACAGGCGGATGCTGTTGTTTGGGGTTCGGAAAAGCTTCTTCAGAAATCCCTTGAGCTTTGGCAGAAGAAATTCGGACACCGTGGCCAGGTTTGGAGCTCTTTAACATATAGGTGATTGACCTCGTATTCATGCTTTCCCAGATCGTCTTGAGCCAGGAAGCTACCGAATCGGGAGACGCCACCAGCCTGTTAACATCCCGATGCGAGGATGTACGTAGCAGGTCCGTGTCTCCACAGCTTGTTGCGAGCACAAAACTCGTCCCTCGCAGGTGTGTATAACTTAATCGCCGTCTTTTCGGTTGTAACGATCACGCACTTCCTTTAGTGATGTCCCGACGAAGAAGGGTCATCTCATGATCCTTGTCGATGCCACTCAAGATCTTTGGGAAAGGCGGTGGTTTGTGCTCCGAAGGTAATAGTATTTTTCACCCTTAGTCCGGGTTGTTCTCACACAGTGAAAGGCCGTATCTTCATGTCTATAAACACTCCAACGAAATCGAAGAAGTAACTGTTATTGGTTTAGACGGAGTCAACGTGGAAAGCAATCCGGAAATGGAATCAATTCTTGGGGTAAGCAGCGCTTATTCTCTTGCGCATATGATATTAACCTACCCTCGAAAGAAACCATTCACCTTCACACTATTTACCTCCTCTAACTCACACGCACTTGCAGCGCCGAATCTCAAGGAGCTGCAATCGTGGACAACCAAACTGGATCCCACACGTTTACCGTCTTAATTGCAATGTTTTATCGCTGATCAGTTGTTGGACGCTGGTGACTAGACCTTATATCATATCTCCGTGGAATACTACTATACCATATGTTTCCTATCGTTCATTTATATCCTAGAAGCCATGTATGCTGCCTGCACGATATCCCACTCACAATGATCACGACTTCCACGAGCCCTAGCTTCATTCTAAATTACCCGATAATTTCGCTACACCTTCAGCCAGCCACTTTGGAGATCCCCGTATGGAAGTACAAGTATTTTCTGGTTGCGATTGACAGGGCGGGTACTGTAACTGTCCCACAGTCCAGCGTGATCTACAATTCTGATGAAGATGAAGTCAACAGCAACAGTCCTCCACGTGGCACCTCTGCCTCCGCCTACTGGCACCGGCACGAGATTAATGATGGAGATCCATGCTATCAATATATCCAGTATGGGACTCCGACATTGCGAGAACTGGGGTACAGTTGGCCACCTTGCCTTGATCTAAACCATGATGCATGATGTTTTGTGCACCAGAAGAAATTTTCGCGAAAATGGCGATATCCGGACCAAGCACTGGAACACCAGCACGCAACGAACCAACATGAAAATGAAATTGCGAATCCGAGCGACTAATTGATGTGACGATCCGGATTGCCACCTTTCTGGTCCCGTATGCCTATGCGTGCCATTCCTGTGCCATAGATCTCCTCAGGGCTCGCCGTGTTCCAAAGGCATCGTGAGACGATCGAGGCGATGTTGTCAGGCTCACGGTTCGGCGGTTCAATACTATGCAAGAAAAATACCAACGTGGCCAATGACCAGCACCAGAAACTTGAACGCATAACGCATCATTCTGACCGAAAGTTATTACGAAGAAAAAAATGGCTACTACTCCGAGGTTCTTCCGTAACAAGGACTGATGCCATAGTAGCGGGTTGTGGCGACTATCCTCGCGATTCTAACCAACCCTGGGACATATCTCTGGCGCGGGATAGGGGGGGAAGGCGAACAGCGGAGCTAAGACAGCTACGGTGGACTGAGTTGATGCACAGCGTAGGCCGTTTGAAACGTTGGCCACCGCCCCTGAATGACCTGCAACTGCAACACGGGAGGTTGTGCGTGATATACGGTATCCTAAGCACTATGGACCAGCCGTAGACCCTAATAGTAGCACGATTTACCAGCATTCGTAATCTTGGTGATGATCGCTGCGAAGTCCGAGTAGTCACGGAACGGAATCATTGAACAGGAATCGTTTAGATAGTCTCTCATAGCAGAAAGCGGTCATACCGAGGGGAAGTTAGGATACAGCAGGTGGCTTGTTCAGAGCTGATACTGTGGCCTCCTCCGTTCCTGTGAAAGTGCTATAGTAAAGTCGACTGGCAACCTCCCCAACAACCCAATTCAATCCCTCGAGAAGGTTGTGTCCAGTGACCGCACTACAGGGAATGATGTTCCATTGATGGGACTTGATCGTGGGGAGGTCCAACGCCTTAGGGAGAGAAACCTGCCATGTCAGCCAAGATCGCTAGTCGTCAAGCAAAACGCCCAGACTGGCCTGCTCAATCTCTTTATCCGTCAAAGAGCCCTGAATGTCCTGCTTGTTGGCAAAGACAAGCAAGGATGCACCTGCCAATCTCTGAGACAGTCACGTTGCCGAGGACGAAACAGTACATATTATTTGCGTACGTCTTCAAGGAGTAAACTGTGCAGCTCTTCCCTGCAGTCCCCCAAGCGCAGTCTATCACCAGAGTCGACGACCCAAACGAGTGCGTCTGTCTGTTCGAAATAGTTTCTCCAATACGGGCGGAGTGTTCGTTGTCCGCCCACATCCCCTGCACGTATTTCAAGCAAAGGAAAAGGGATTGAGCGTTGGCCACGAACATATATTCAGCGTGTAGCTTTCGAACTTGAGTTGCCTACAAGCGATCGATCGAAGGGAAACCTTACCGTCCATGCACAAAAGTCTTGATGTTAAATCCCAGAGTTGGACTCACGCCTGTGATATCCTCATCGTTAAGTTTTTTCAGTATGGTAGTCTTTCCGGCGTTGTCCAGTCCGCTACATCAAGTCTCATTTATACTCCTGTGTGTTATGCCGTGGATGACTCACAGAAACAAAAGTCTCATTTCCTTCTCCTTTAGCCGGTTCTTCCGTATGATAGTGAGCAGCCCCATAAAAGTAGAATAGGTCGTTGGGAGTCAACTATAATGAGAGTGAGAGAGAGACCGGAACTGCCTTCGCACGGCACCGGCGCAAAATTCTGACTCTGATGCCGGATTCCGATCCTGCTGAGGCAAGGTCCATACACTCACAACCCACTATTCACTTTCTACCACCACTGCGTTCAAATAATGGCGCCAAAAAACAAAGGGAAGAAGGGTAAAAGCGCAGACGATGATGCTTTCTGGTGAGTCGTGCGATCGACTCTCATCCTGGCGCAATAATATAGGCGCTCATCATAGGGATAAAGTTGGGACATCAGTTGCTGGGAACAATCTTGCACCCACTGGCGAGAATACGGATGGAGAACATCAACCCAATGCTTTACGATCTAGTGCCTTTCCATCACTTCCGACACTGGGGATGGGAGACTCGGATGGCCTCGAGCAAGTCGACGAAGAGGAGGATTTTGGGGGCCTCATGGTATGTTCTCACACCGATCCTCTCACGCTAAGCGGAATTTGACTCGCTTTTGGGCCTTAGTCTACATTGCGGGAAACGCAAAAGAACAAGAAGGAAAAGAAGGGGAAGAAGAAGAAAGATGGTGTCCCGGATGGCGGCGGACAATCTGTTTCCTTCGAAGTCGGCCCCCCCCCAGGTGAAGGTTCGGATGGGGAGGCTGCCGCTGCGAAGGGTGATATCTCCGCCCCAAAGACAGGTGTGGCGGTTACACCAGATGTCCTTGCTGACGAGGAATGGGGCCCCGTAAAAGAAAAAGGGAAGAAGGGGAAGAAAGGCAAAGGCAAGAAGAGCACAGCAGAGGATGAGGATGAGGATGAGACTGCAGGTGCGTGCTGACCAGTGCAGTCACTCCTCTTGTTCTGATTTTCTCTCAGCGCCTGAGGCGGCTCAACCAGAGCCTGCCAGTGCTGATCCTGCACCCGCCCAAGAGGAAGTGAATGAGGCGGAGGATGCTGAAGAAGGCGAAGGCACCAAACTATTGTCAAAGAAAGAGAAGGAACGGCTAAAGAAGGAGAAAGAGAAGGTCAACTACATTTCTTTCTGCGTGACTAAATTAACATAGCTATACATCCTCGGTCAGGCAAAGAAAAAGGCTCAGGCAGCTGCGAAGAAAGCTCAAACCGCCGAGACTGAGAAGCCAGTGACAACGGAGCCAGCCCAACCCCCGCCAGAGCCCCCTGTTCCCCACGCAGACAAGGAGGAAGATGAAGGCGAGGATGGGGACGCCCCCGGTGGCGAAGGGGATACCAAAAAGAAGAAAAAGAAGAAGAAAGCAAAGAAGGACGATGAGCCTGCTCCCGCACCAGCGAAGAAAAAGCCTGCGGCTGGTATCAGTGCACTTAGGGCAATGATGGAAGAGAAGAGACGGATCGAAGAAGAGGCAAGGAGGAAGGAAGAGGAGGAGCGCAGGCGCATCGAGGAGGAAGAACGCAGAGCAGAAGAGGAGGAACGACGAAAAGAAGAAGAAAAACAACGTAAAAAGGAGAAGGAGAAGGTGCGCCATCCTTCCCCCTGTTCATCATTGTAACCTCACCATCACCAACCGTCCTAGGCTAAGCGCGAGCTAGCGAGGAAAGAGGGTCGATTGCTTACCAAGAAGCAAAAAGAGGAGCAACGCGCTGCGGAGATTCGCAAGCAAGCATTGCTCGCATCAGGTGCACATATCGAAGGACTGCAGCATGCGGCTCCTTCAAAGCGACCGGTGTATGGTAATCGCAAGAAGGGCGGTTCTGCGAAGGGTGCCTCGCCTGCGCCTTCTATTCCCCAAACTCCCGAGCCGCCGCATCCCAAGGAACTTGCGCCCGAAGCTAGTCCCACACCTGAACCTGAGCCCTCTCAAGAAGAAAAGGTCACACAAGATGTTCCAGACGATTGGGAGGCCTCGAGCGCAGAGGAAAAGGTTCCTCCGGCTGTAGAGGTGAAGGAGTCGTGGGATGACTCTAGTGAAGAGGAAGGCCCAGTACCAGCTCCGACTCCTGCACCGAAACCCACATCTACGCCCAAAGTCTCAGCGAAGTCTGTCCCCGAAAAAGGTTTTCTTGACCTTAACTGTTTATCATCGCTTGTCTGACCTCCATCCAGCCGATGGTGGCTCTGCAAAACCGGAAGCTCAGAAGGCGGCCCCACTTGCTACTGCCACCAAGACAGCAGTCAATCCTGCCGCCAAACCTCCCGCAGAACACAGTTCAGAAGAGTCGGAATCAGAAGACGACTCAAGCTCGGATTCTTCGGAGGAGACCGACTCGGACTCAGATTCCTCAGCAGATGATCGAACAGCGGTGCAGCGGATGGCCGCCCAGCGCAAGGCAGAGGCTGCTGCACGGCGTCAGAAGGCACGTGAAGATGCCCTGGCAGCTGGAAGTAAGGACCACCTTCGCAGCCCCATTTGTTGCATTTTGGGACATGTCGACACTGGGAAAACCAAACTTCTGGACAAAGTGCGCACCGATTAGGTGGTCCAAATACCGTGCTGACGTCTTTTGGCCCTCAGATCCGGCAAACGAACGTGCAGGAGGGCGAAGCTGGCGGCATCACACAACAAATAGGTGCAACTTACTTTCCCATGGAGGCTATTAAAACGAAGACGGCAGTTCTCAACCATGTACTGTCCACCCATCTTTTCTTTGTTACTTTTCCTAACTGGATCCTCAGGACGATAAACAAGAATTCAACGTCCCAGGTCTCCTCATAATCGATACTCCAGGACACGAGTCCTTCACAAATCTGCGCTCACGTGGCAGCTCGTTATGCAACATTGCCATCCTCGTAGTCGATATTATGGTAGGTCCTTGCCGTGATCCGCCTCATTCTACTCTGACGTTCTCGTGTAGCATGGCCTCGAACAGCAGACGTTGGAGTCCTTGAGGTTACTTCGTGACAGGAAGACGCCATTCATCGTTGCGCTTAATAAGGTTTGTCTATCACCACCCTGGCCTACGTACATGTTTTTGACTGCTGCCAGATCGATCGGATCTATGGGTGGGAGCCAACACCAGACGGTGCCCTCCAAGAATCCTTAGCTAAGCAGAAACGTTCCGTCCAGCGCGAATTCGAGGACAGAGTGCAGAAAACCATTCTGGCATTCGCAGAGCAAGGCCTCAATTCGGTGCTCTACTACGAGAACAAGAACTTCGCACGGAATGTCTCTCTGGTGCCAACGTCTGCCATCACCGGCGAAGGCGTACCCGACATGATCTTGCTGCTCGTGAATCTCACTCAGCAGCGCATGAGCGACCGCCTCATGTACTTGTCGGAGCTCGAGTGTACAGTGCTTGAGGTCAAGGTCATTGAAGGCCTCGGCACCACAATAGATGTAGTCCTATCCAACGGCATCTTGCACGAAAGCGACAAGATAGTCGTATGTGGACTCAATGGCCCGATAGTGACACAAGTACGAGCTCTTTTAACTCCTCAGCCGCTCCGCGAGCTGCGAATCAAAGTACGTCAGTGCCTACTGGAATTCTATACGACCCTTATTCCCCTCGGCAGTCCTCGTACGTACACCACAAGGAAGTCAAGGCGGCTCAAGGTGTCAAGATTGTCGCACCCGATCTTGAAAAGGCGATTGCGGGGTCGCGTCTCCTCGTAATTGGGCCTGACGATGACGAGGATGATCTCCGCGATGAGGTCATGTCCGATTTAACGTCCTTGCTCAACTCGATTGACAAATCTGGCCGCGGTGTGTGTGTGCAAGCGAGCACGCTAGGCTCTCTTGAAGCACTACTCGACTTCTTAAAGGTCAGCAAAATTCCTGTGTCGGGGATCAACATCGGTCCTGTGCATAAGAAGGACGTAATGCGAGCAGGTACAATGCTGGAACGGGCCCGCGAACTCGCTTGTATTCTCTGCTTCGATGTCCCAGTCGACAAAGACGCTGAACGCCTCGCAGAGGAGATGGGGATCCGGCTCTTCAAGGGTGTGTTAAAGATTTGATCCATTCCTTTCTCCCTAGCTTTCTGAATCTACCACCCCGTAGCGGACATCATCTACCACTTGTTCGATGCATTCATGGCGTATAACGCGGAGATCGTCGAGGCCAAGCGCCGCGATGCAGCTCCCATCGCTGTTTGGCCTTGCCGTCTGAAAACCATCGCGTGTTTCTGCAAGCGGGACCCGATCATCCTTGGTGTCGACATTGTTGATGGCACTTTGCGCGTGGGCACGCCGCTGTGTGTCGTGAAGGTAGACCCTGTGACACATGCCAAGGAAATCATCGAGCTTGGCAAGATGTAAGGTTTTGATCTATCCTGTTCGTCATTTGGGGTGACTAAGGCAGCCTCCGCAGTACTTCCTTGGAAATCAATCACAAATCTATGGAAGTGCGTACAGAAACAAAGTTTTGACTGGGGCCTTTTTTGATAAGGCTATCATTCAGCTTGTAAAGAAAACACAGGCTGGCGGAGGGGTCGCCGTCAAGATAGAACATGCAGTATATCAATCAACCAAGATGTTTGGCCGACACTTCGACGAGAAGGACGAGGTGTATAGTCGGATTTCGAGGCAGAGCATAGACGTCCTCAAGGTCTGTACTTCTCTGGTACACATAAACTTTATTGACGTGATGTATAGAGCACCTTCAAGACAGACGTTTCGAACGAAGAATGGCTGTTGATCAAAGCGTTGAAGTCGGTAAGGTTACATTCGAGATTTTCCTCTCCTTTGCCTTGACGATTACTCGTAGCGTCTCGATATCCAATGAAGAACTTTGTCTCGGGCGCCTGTTCTTACATATTATCATCGCATTCACCCACTCATTCCATTTCATTCTACACAAATGTATCACGCTGATGGGGAGTTCTTGTTCAGTTGAAGAGGTAGCGGCACATTCGTGTGTATGACTAGTCCGTCAATTAACGGTACCTGTAGCCATTGTTACGAATGGATCATCCAAGAAGTATGTCTCGCTAAAGGCAAACACCTTAAGCAATTGTACTATACGACAGTTTAATGAGGCCAAGTGAGATGGCCGGGCATTGGTCGGACTCGGGACGGGATCGGGACGGAGTGGAACCAAATAAACACAAATATCTTCCTCGACCATCGACTGCCACTCATGCCGTCCCTTGCACGCTATATTCGCGGTATTCGTGCAGTAGGAATAAAGGAATGGTGGCGCCAGATGCAATATATCGGTGACGTGAAGGCTGGCACATTCGTGGGCTCCGACCAGTGTGTACCGTATTTCTATCCTGAAGAGCATGTTTAACACCGTCGCTCCGCAGGTTCGGAAACCGTTATTTCGAGAACCTCAATGCAGAGCAGGAAGTTCCTGGTGCGTTTCTCCGTATTCCCGCGTTCCCCGCGCGAATTCATATAAAACAATTTAGGTCGTCATCGTTGGGTCGACTTTGCCCAGGTTCGTCACCAAACCAGCTCTCGAAGCCCGATGGACTAAGCCGCTGATCGAGCCCTCCTCGTAGCACGATTACAATGCCTCGCAAGTGCCCGCTGAGTGGCATGCATGGCTTTCCCACATTCGAAAGGACGCACCGCCTCAGGATGTAGTCATGCAGAATCTGACACCACCATGGAAAGCGGTACGTCTCCTCCCTTCGGTCTACTTCTCCGTCTCTTCTCACATTTGCGTACTCCCAGCCATGGTTCGAGAACCTCACCGGCACGCGCGGTGCTTACCGTCCCTACAACACTTCCAAGCCTAAGGTAGAAGCATGGCAGCCCAAAGTGGCACCGCGCAGTGCATCCCTCAAGTAGACTTTTTGTACACATGGCACACCAATCTGAGGATTATAATCAAAATTATTCCATTCTCTGCTATCGTTCGTCCATGTCAGCCAACATATCATCTACGACCATCTCTGCAAGTGCCAGGCTTGAAGTGAGCCCGGGGCTTTCGATACCCAACAAGCTGATCATCGGGGCCCTCCCGCCGCTTTCATCGCCATAGTCTGTCCGTACTACAAAGTCCTGGAATGGTGCTCCGGGAGGAACAAGTTTCGGACGAATGCCAACATAATCCGGCTGGAAGCCTTCACGCTTGACCCCCGGTAAATAACGCAAGACTGCGGGATACATAGAGCGGGCGCGTTCCTCGTCAGGAGAGAGATGCGGTTCCCACACTTCGTCGTCGCGCTTCGCGTTATCAGGAGCAGACAGCCAGTCGATGTCTGGTCCAAAGCGCACGTTGCCAGCGATATCGAGCGTGAGGTGCGTGCCGAGTGACTGAAATGAGGAACCCTTGGCCGCAGACGCCTCATCCGCCGGATAGACGAGGTGTCGGATAATCCGAGCACCCGGTCCGCGGTACGAAGCGTAAGCGCCACGCGCAAAGTAAAGCGGAACGCGTCGAGAGGGTGGGAGAACCTCGTTGAGAACGCTGGTGGCCCCAAGGCCCGCGGTATTGACCAGCACTCGCGCGAGCGTGGCATCGGGTTCGCTCTCGCTCCCTTCGGCGCCGCTCGTTACAGTTTGCACGACCCAGCCAGAGCCAGGCGAGCTTTTCGCGGCGGCTGGGCCGTCGATACGGACCGCACGCGTCGCATACGCGATCGCGCCGCCTGCGTCTTCGACGTCCTTCTCTAGGCTGCGTAGCAGCGCGGCAGAGTCTATGATCCCCGTCGAGGGACTCCACAACGCCGACGTGATAGCATGCGCGAGTTCCGGCACGCGTTCACGTGCGGCGTCGCCACTGAGTATCTCTGTTGGCAGCACTTGCGGGTCGGCGGAATGGTTCCAGTGCGGGGGCGCGCGTAAGCCCCGAGCCTTCGCGTGCATCTTGGCGAGATACTCGCGTTGTTCTTCGCGCCCCACGACGAGCTTGCCTATGCGCCGGTAAGGGATGTCGTGCTCGGCGCAGTAGGAATATAGCATCTGGCGCCCCCGCAAACAGAGACGCGTCTTGAGTGAATCGGGAGGGTAGTAAAGACCTGCTAAGTTGAGGAATTGGCGTGAGGGGTAGAAAGGGCTCACTCACCGGCATGGATGACCTCCGAGTTACGCGAGCTGTTGGTTCGACACCCTCGTCAAAACCTAAGATAGTTTTGGGTTCGCAAGTCGATAAACAATTACCTCGTCTCCTCCCCAGGGTGGGTATGCCGCTCGACGAGTACCGTCGACCTGTCTGGAAAGCGCTGTAAAAGCGCGCGCGCGACCGCCAGCCCAACAACACCTCCGCCCAGGCGAGAGGAAATCAGCATAGGTAATGGGAACAACATATCTCGGGACATACCTCCGCCGATGACGATGTGATCTACCGCAGCCTCAGGCGACTAGGTGAGAGGTGAGAGAGGGGCGCCATGGAAATTGAAAGGTTGCGCGTCGCACCTTGGGCATGTACCTTCCCGCGCTATTCAGGGATATTGTAAGGCCACGTATTCCAGCCTGCATATTTTGCGAAAGAGAGATTGAGGGAAAGCACAGAGATGACGATCAGATTGGAGATATCCGCCAGTGACGGCATGCTCGAGATTTCTTGTCCGTGGTCCGTGGGAGTCATCATCATTCTTCACCCCGCTTCCTTCGTTTCCCCCATGGCATTCACATCTCAGCTTCGCTTCGTAGCGCACACCGGGTCATGCGACTCATGCCTAACAAGAGCCGTTGACACTTCTGAGAACGCTTCTACAGCCATTAGCGACAGTCTTCAACTGGTTCCTGCCAGCATCTATAGTTACCCTCTCACAGATCCACGAGAAAGTGGCCGTACCATGTCCAATGTCTAATAGTGCCGGCCTTCGTCAGGTAAAGAATGACATACTACAGTATAACCTTAAGTCAGGTGCCTGTGCGGTGATCGCACCTGGTCTAGTCCAAAAATACATTTGCCAACGGGAGCCTTGAACAATTTAGCGCCCAAACCGCCACTATATTCGCCAAGCCCAATGCCCACTTGTGCTGCGGTCGTTGGACGACAGACGTACCAGTGACTCTCTTCTGTAAGGATAGACGGAGCCCACACAGTCCTCGTTAGATGGTCTGGAGTCTCGTCTATACCGTAGTCATCGCCCTCCCCACTCTCGTCTTCCCCGCCTCCGTGCCGCGTGCGTGGACTGGACTGAACAGGACAAAGGTCAGTCTTGTGCGGGACAATGCCCTCAATATATCGACGCACAGGTAAGCCGAGCCATTTTTTATTTTATCTTATTTTGCTCGTGCTCAACCTCCGATTTCACGACGGCGTCGGGTGTCGTCATACACAGCTGGGAAATCGGAACGCTGGCGGAGGCCCTTACGGAGGCTGAGTGGCCCTGGCTTACTCCTTTCATGCCGATCTCGGTAATTCCTCCCACAACCCTTCCGTGGTGGGAGAGCGCATACGACGTTTTGTTGATCGCAGAAACGTGAGTGTTTAGTTTACCGGGCCGCACCACTAGAATAGCCCCCATGTGACGTTTCCCTTGCCCCTTTCGGTGCTCTTCTTTTCTGATCTGACCTGACCCACCTGCAAGGACCATCGAGCAGAGGGAAAATGGAACGCTTCCGCTTACTGATGGAGAAGGATCCGTGGGTGATCCCGCAAGTGAGTCCCGTCTCGATTTGCTACTGCTCCGTGTCTCCGTTGAGACGCGCCGCCACTCGATGGTTAGGTTTAGGACAAGCTGTGCTTTTGCGTAATCACACACGAGCAGACATCGGCGACACGCGATTCTCTACCGCTGCCGGCGAACAACTGGGGTACCTCTTAAACGATGCGCCACGCGCCGACTCGGGCGCCATCTCCCACCGGGAAGGCGAAGTCGAACTTTGGTGCGTTCTTCGAACGCTGTCGATTCTAACTCCCCATGTGTGGCCGGGGGGGACCACTAACATCTCATTCTGCGCGTTGCGAAAATCCAGGTCAGACTTTATTTACATGGCTCCCCCCTTCATCGCATACTTTGGTGCCTTGCAAGACGACGCCGGGGGCCTTGCGCTGTTGCAGGCCGCCTACGATCAGATTCGGCTGTATCGCGATGCTCTATTCGACTCGAATGTGAGTTTATGGCGGCACATAGCCCTGGGATCTTCGCAGGACTCCGGTCACTGGGCAACTGGTACGCCCAAGTCTCCCTCATAAAACCCGCAGCAAAGAAAGGGAAGAGGATTGCTAACGCTTTTGATGTAAAGGGAACGGTTGGGCGGCAGCGGGCATGATGCGCGTTTTGGCCACCATCTTGCGGTCCAATTTCGCGTCGCAGATGGAATCGCAGCAAAGCGATCTAGCATACTGGGTCGACGAAATACTCACGGGCGTGTGGCAATATCAGGTACGCGGCGAGTGTTCCCCCCTTTGTCGGAGATTCGGCTGAGGGAACGTGCTGGTGCCCCGCAGAAGGAAAACGGGACGCTCCTGAACTACGTCGATCAGTCGGACTCGTTCGCGGACTCGTCATCGACGGCCCTCCTCGCAGCGACGACGTTCCGGTATAGCACGCTCACGGGCGACGTAAAGCATGATACGGCCGCGATGGAAGCCCTGGACCTTGTGTTCAGCAGCATAGACGATGACGGATGGTTGCTCAACACTGTCGATCCGGAAGCGTGGACCTCGCGGAGTCAACCCGGTGCTCATAGCCCCGAAGGACAATCTTTTGTACTGCTCCTGGCGGCAGCATGGGCGGATTACTACTAGGCTGCCACCACCGTACCCTATCTATAGACCATGTGGGATGACGTAGATGACCGCAAAACGCACAAGGACATGAACGATTACGGACTGATGACTCTATCGGCATTACTACGCAGATGTAATACATAACGCCCTTATACATGTACGCTACGTTATCTTTTTGTTATTGTCAACGCGGAGAGCAATAGTCCCGTTTGCGAGAGCTAAAACTGAAAGTGCTGCCTATCTGACCAAACCACTGGTAGGACCTTTTCGGGCTGGTTCCTACGTGAGCCTCTGTTGGAAGGTGGACTCAGTCTTCGGAATCATCTCCCCAAGGAGGGGAGGCATCGAAATCGGGAATACGAGAGGCTTCAGGACTGGTCGGCTGCATATCCATTAAGTAGAGGTTGCCCTGCAGGCGACCTTCGCAGACGAGTCGGCCGCGCTGATCGTATAACTGACACCCTTTCCCTAGGAATTGGACTTTGGCGCCACGGTGGGTAATCCGGGCAACGGAGAGTATGTTGCATTGCAAGTCAGGGACGAACAGGACATCTTGCAAGGCAATGGGATGCCAGTCCATGTTCAAGTTGGCCCGCATACGGACAGGGACGGTGCCAGTGCCGGTGGCAAGAACCTTGCTGTGACCACCTAGAGTGACTTGGACGGGCGACGCGAAGGGGGAGAAGTCGGAGAACCAGCTGCGGTTCGAACACATGGTACGTGTGGAACCGGATCCCATGATCCACTGGTACTTAAGTTCACGGCCTGCGGTGGACTTGGAGGAGGTCACGGTGGAGGGAACGTGCTCGATGTCGGAGCAGACGATGGCAACTCCAGTGTACTCGACATCAGCCTCACCGAAAGGATGGACGATGTTGTCATCGGGTGTAGGAGCAGGGTGGCCGATGTCTGCTGAATCGGGAGGAGCGGCTGCGCTCGAGTCAGATGGGTTACAGGCTCCCTTTGGCTCCTGCTCCTTCTTAAGCTTGCGGCATTCGCTGACGTCATGCCCGCGTTTGTTGCAGTGAGCACACTTCTTCTCGCGATCGTCTGATGCCGACTGTGACTCCTGCTCCTTCTTAAGCTTGCGGCATTCGCTGACGTCATGCCCGTGTTTGTTGCAGTGAGCGCACTTCTTCTCGCGATCGTCTGATGCCGACTGTC
>Ga0307510_10000153_pt1 | contig 57126 bp, 89 predicted proteins | sample 12_EM_MG_FD_207224 | JGI IMG/M metagenome (GOLD analysis project Ga0307510, IMG submission 207224) | Populus trichocarpa ectomycorrhiza microbial communities from riparian zone in the Pacific Northwest, United States - 12_EM | ecosystem: Host-associated > Plants > Roots > Unclassified | place... | reverse complement strand
GTACAAGCAGATCGAAGAGGCCCGGGTCGAGAAGGCCAACGCCCGGCGCGTGAAGCGCATCGCCGACTTGCGCTCCCAGGGCAAACCCATCCCCCGCCGCCTGCTGACGGAGATCAAGGCGAAGCCCGCCCCCACCCACCCGGCCCACAACGCGCAGGCCGTACCGCTCGGGCAGGTCAACCAGAAGGCTGACCTCGCCGGAGGGCAGGCACACACCGCCGGGCAGGCCGTCACCAAGGCGGCAGGCGTCCAGGTCAAGACGCCCCCGCCGCTACCGCTCGGGCCGAAGCAGAAGAAGCCGACCGTCGCCGGTCGCGGCCCCGCGTTCGTCATCACCCAGCCGAAGGTCACCGACACCTACAAGCTGGACAAGGCCGACAAGATCACCCCGCAGGAGTGGGCTGGCCTACCCGACGCCGACAAGACGACCATCCGCAACGAGCTGACCGCCATCAAGGCGCGCGGCTTCGGCCCGCAGCAGACCAAGGCCGAAGCCCTGCTGGCCAAGCTGCCCGCCCCGAGCGTTTCCGCCGCGCCCGGCGGTAAGGCGCCCGGCTCCCACCCCGTCCCGACGCCGGGCAAGGTCAGCCTCGGCCAGGCCGCCAAGACGCCGCAACTGCCCGCTCCGGCCCCCTCGCCCAGCAGGGGCACCCGCGATCAAAACGGCATCCTGAACAAGCCACTCCCTGGCGGCTCCGTCTCCTCGACCTCGGTGGGCCTGCCCAGCGGCTACCGGATCACCCGCGACAGCGCGGGCTACAGCCTCAAGCACAACGGGAAGCTGATCCGCACCAGCTCGACGCAGGCCGCCCTGGAGAAGTACGCCCACGACCATGCCAACACCCACGGCGGCAACGCTCTGCCCCCGACGGCGCCGCCACCACCGGCCGCCCCTGGCGCCCCGTCCGGCCCCACCCCGTCCGCTCCCCTCGCGCCGGGCACCGCCGCGCACGTCCAGCACGCCAACGCCGTAGCCAACCGCAGCGCCCCCAAGGCGCAGATGGCCAAGACCCACCTCGACGCGTACGGCAAGCTGTCCAAGGCCGAGTTCGACAGCCTCGCCCCGGCCGAGCAGAAGGCGATCCGCGACGACCTCGCCAACGCCAAGGCGAAGTTCCTCGACCCGAAGAAGCGGCAGGCCGCGACGGATCTCCTCGATCGTTTTGGATCAAGACACCCGGCCCCGGTCAGCCCGGCATCTCCCACCGCCAAGGGCTACAGCGACCCGATGAACGAAGCCGTCAAGGCGGCAGCCAGCGCCGCCCCCTCGGATGATGTGATCAAACGGGTCGGGCAGCTCAGCCATACTTCGATCGGCAGGCTCGACGCAGCCGACCGCCGGACCATCACCGCCCGGCTCGACTTCATCGCGAACCACAAGTCGTCCACCCCGCACACCGCCTTCCGCGCCGCCGCTCTGAAGAAGATGATCGACGCCGGGCCGCAGCCCGACAGCACCAAGCGCGACCACGAGCCGTCGCTGAACGAGCTGCACGCCGAGGCGCAGACCAGGGGCGCCAAGGACGCGGCGGCGCTGTCCGACGCCATCCGGTCGGCGAACCTCCTCACCATTCCGCGCGCCGACCGAGTCAAGGCGCTCTCCGCCCTGTCGAAGCCGCAGTTTGACGCCGCCAAGCCGGAGGAACAGCGCAAGATCACCGACGCGCTACAGGAGCTGCACAGCAGTGCGCCCGCCGACAAGGACGCCGAAGCGGCCATCACGAAGTACACCGGCCTGCACCCAGGCGTCCACCGGATGCGGCAGGCCGAGGCGGACTTCCGTGCGGGCAAGGTCGATGCCGACGCGCTGTGGTCGGAATTCCTGCACGCCCGGGTCCAGGCCCCGACGAAGTACGGCGACCCCACGTCCCCCGGCGCCGTCCTGGCGAAGGAAGCGCGTCGGGTCGCCGAGGACAACCCGACGCTGCCGCTCTGGCTGCGCGCCTCCATGATCGAAAGCCCGTACGGCGGCCCGCAGTACAACTCGATCCAGATGGCGCAAAACAAGCACAACTACGAGCCCGCCCCCCGGCTCACCTCATCCGACATCACGGCCATCTTCCGGGCCTCCGAAGCCGACCTGACCTCCTCCCACCCGATCCACGCCGAAGCCGTCAAAGCGCTGCGCCTGCACCTCATCGAAACGGGGCTACGCGGCGACCCGGGCGTGCCCACCGGCAGCCCCTGGTCGCTGGCCACCCGCAACCACGTGGTGGACAACCTCCTGCACATCTCCAGCAGCGACGTCGAAGTGCCGCAGGAACGCCTCGACGAGTTCAACGCGCTGTCCGACGCCGCGAAGATGAACGTCCGCAGGGCGCTCGCCGACCGGATCCTGTCGCAGGGCAACAATCACGCGAAGACCGGCACGCAGATCGCCCTGCGGCAGTTGCAGGGGCACCCGTTCACCGGGGCCCAGCTCGATGCTGCCCAGGCCGCCGCCAAGCCGTTCATTTCCACGGGGCTTGTCGACACCTACCGCAGGCTGGATCCGGCTGACTACCAGTCGCTACCCTCGTTCACCCAGGCCGCCATCACCTCCCATCTGGAGGAGGCGCAGGTCCGCGCCGAGCGTGGCGGGCCCGTCCTCACCTGGTCGCCGCAGGACAACCCGTTCAAGGTGATGCCCTCCACCCTGGTTGACCACCTCCAGGGGATGCGGACCTCCTACGCTGACCGCGATGTGCGGGCCGCTTCGGACATCGCCAACTTCGGAACGAAGATCATCAATCCGTTCGACCGTACCCGGGTGTACGCCGACGTACCGATCTCGAAATTCCGCACCATGAGCCAGGGCGACCAAGATCTGATTCACGCCGACCTGGACAAGATCGCACACGACGGGAGCCTTCCCCTCCCGATCCGATACAACGCGCTACGGACAAAAGACTTCAACCTCGGCGACGCCGCAGCTCAGCTCAACATCGACCAGATCGACGCCATCTCCCAGTCCGCTCCGGGCGGCGCCTTCAGCGACTTCGCCGTGGAGATGACACTCACCGACCTCCCCAAGGCCGACTTCGACTCCCTGGACAAGACGTACCGCGACGCCATCGACGAGCGGATCAAAGCGCTCCCCGGCGCATCTCAGCAGGCCCTGAACGCGAAGTTCCACCCGGCGGCCCCGGCTGCCAGCCCGTCCGGGTTCACGCCGACGACCGTGCAGGCGAACGTGCCGCCGCACGTGCAGGCCGCCCTGGACACCATCTACGGCGTCCACGCGTCCGGCAAGTCGCACACCATGGCCCACCAGCTCTCCACGTACGGTGCGCTGCGCGGCTCCGACTTCAGCGCGCTCAACGGCCAGGAGCAGGGCCACCTCCTCGGCGACCTGTCGTTCATCGCGACCACGGCGAAGGGGCCTTCCGCCGACAAGGCCCGCAAGCTGATCGACCGGTTCACCCCGGCCGGTACCCCGTCCGGCCAGGTCCCGACCGGCGCGATCATCCCCCCGGCCAATGCGGTCCCCGGCCAGGTCCGCTACGCCACCCCGCTCAAGGGCCTAGAGAAGGCCAAGGACAGCGGCCAGTCCGGCGACAGGTGGATCAGCCTCCCCGGCGGCGGCCGGGTCTGGGGGGCGCACGGCGCGGCCGGGCTGCTCCTCCAGCACACCGACCCGCAGACCGGCGAGAAGCGCTACCTGATGGTCCAGCGCGGCCCCGCCATCAGCGACCCCGGCAAGTGGACGTTCCCCGGCGGCGCCAGCGACTCGAAGGAAACCCCGCACCAGGGCGCCACCCGCGAGACGATCGAGGAGCTGGGCCTCAAGGACGACGTGTTCAAGGACGCCCTCGTGCACGGCGACCACACGTTCTCGGTCCCGGGCCACCCGTGGAAGTACACGACGGTGGCCGCCTCGGTCCCGACGATGATCAAGCCGGACCTGTCGACGGCCCACGCCCGCGCGGAGACCTCCGACGCGAAGTGGATGACCGAGGCCGAGATCAAGGCTCTCGACGCCAGCGGCAAGCTGCATCACCCCATCGCGGGCGGCAAGCTGGAAACGAACGTCATCTCCCTGTTCCCGCAGGGCGCCACGGGCACGACGCTGGGCCAGATCGCCCGGCCCGGCCCGGTCACCAAGCGGCTGGGGCGGCTCCGCATGCCGTCCGGCGGCCGTCAGGCACCCGCCACGTTCAACGCCTGGCCGCACGCCCACAAGCAGTCGAAGGGGAAGGATCTGATCCCCGACAAGGCCACGTTCGACGCCCAGCGGCAGACGATCAAGAACGACCGCAAGCTGTACGACGGCAAGACCGCCGACGGCCGGTTGGCCGCGATCGGCGCCCAGCAGGGCTTCGACGACACCCCGACCGTGCTCGACAAGAAGGAGATCGACCGGCTGCTCGCGACTGGCGACTACATCGAGGCGTGGCGCGGCACGTCCGGCGCCGGTGGACGCAACTGGCGTAGCGGTCGGTCGAACGGCAAGACCGCCGAGGAGATCAACGAGGAGATGCGCTCCGGCCCCGCCTACTACGGCAAGGGCATCTTCGGGAACGGCTACTACCTGGCAACGCAAAAGTCGGTGGCCACCCAGTACGCGGACAGCACCAAGGGATCCATCGTGCGCCTGCTCATCCCGAAGAGTGCGGTCACCGAGAAGTACGACAAGGTGGCGAAGAAGTCGCACGCCAACCCTCGCGCGTCGAAAGCCAAGGGTGGCGGCTACGAGGACTCCACTTTCTACGACCCGGGCCGCTACGCCGCAGCGAAGGGTATCGACGGTATCGAGATCGAAACGCACCACATGTCCCCTGGCGGCGGCGCCCGCCACGTTGCCCAGCCCGGCAAGCCCGCCTTCAACTGGCTGAACCGTTCTGTGTTGATTCTCCAGAAGGAGCCGGGATGAGTAGTTCCGTAGGCAAGCTGTTCCTCCGTCTCGGCGAGGCCCTGGGGAGCACCGACGTGCACCCTGACGAGCGCGCGCAGATCATCGCGGCGTGGACCGCTGCGGGCGGCCAGGATGCGGCCACGTGGGAGAAGCTGCCGCTCGGCGTGCAGCACCTCGTCACACAGATCGAGCAGCGTCCCCGTCAGTCCTGGGATGATCCAGCCGACCTGCCCGACCAGCAGGGCATTTGACAGCGGCCGTATGGTGTGAGCTGACAGAAGGAGGACGTCATGAACCCCAACCCTCGGCCGTGGCCCACGAGCACCGGACTGTTCGCGCTGCTGCTGGTCATCCTGGCCGGATGCGACAACGGCCCGGCCGCCGGGCAGCCCTGCCCTACCCCCGGTAGCGTCTACGCCCACCGCACCCTGCACCTGACCTGCGACAAGAACGGCGTGTGGTCGAAGTGAAGCGGATCGCCAACGCAATCGGGCTGGCCGTGGACCTCGCCCCCGGCGCCCTGGTCATCATCGCCGGACTGGCCCTGATCGTCGGTGGCCAGAGTGGCGCGCTCTGGCTGTAACCTGAGCAGCAACGAAAAGGGGTAGCGCATGGGAACCGCCTGGCAGATGCCAATCGCCGTCATCGGTAAGCCGACCGGTGACGGCCGCCAGTTCGACGCTGGCGCCCTGTCCCACCGCGACCTGCCGCTGCCCCTGCGGTACGTGGCCAGCGACTCCGGCGGGCACGCCAACGCCGTGATCGTCGGGCACATCGCCAGCATCGGCAAGGAGAAGGCCGGGATGCTTCCGGCCAAGGGCGAGTTCTACGACGACGAGTCGTGGCCGGAGGATGTGCGCAACGCCGCCACGGCCGCGATGAAGTTCACCCAGAACAAGGTGATCGGTCCGTCCGTCGACCTCGACACCGCCGAGATGGAGCGGGTGCCCGAGCCGAAGGCGTACGCCGTCTGGAAGAAGGCGCAGGCGGGCAAGCTGAAGGCCGCGAAGATGGCCCACGGTGGCGACTGCGGCTGCGGCGGCCCCGTCATGGCCGCTGAGGGCTACGACGGGCCGCACCTGAAGATGGTCCGTTCCGGCCGGGTCGCCTCCGCCACCCTCGTGCACATCCCCGCGTTCGCCGAGCTGTCCGGCCACGCGAAGCTGATCCCGATCGACTCGTCCGACCCGAATGTGGACGGCACGACCTCGTCCGCGATGGTCGCTGGCGCCCTCGTCGAGCTCGACTGGGCTGATGTGGTCTGGGACGCCAAGATCGAAAACGACGCCGAGATGGCCGGGAACGTGCTGTCGGACGGCGCGGTCGCCCCTGGCAAGGCAGTCAGCCCCATTCCCAATCGCAAGACCAAGAAGAAGCCCAACGTGGACGGCTCCCAGGACACGCAGGAGATGGCCGACGAGGGATCCGGCATCGAGCTGTCCGATGAGGAGTTCGCCAAGCGGCGCCTCCCCTCCCAGACCAAGCAGAAGTCCGGCGGGGCGGAGACGCCCGGTGGCGACGGCGAGCAGGGTCAGGGCGGCGGCGGCATGGGCGGCGGCACCTACGCCGCGCCGGACGTCACCAAGGCGGGCGTCCGCAGCGAGCTCGACGACGCCGATTTCGTCGACCCGGACGGCCGCCGGTTCCCGATCGCCACCTGCGCCGACATCCCCGACGCCGTCAGCTCCTACGGCCGCGCCAAGCCGCAGATTCCCTACGCGAAGTTCAAGGCCCGGCTGACCGCCATCGCCAAACGCAAGGGCTGCGAAGGTAGCCTGCCCGACAACTGGAAGGCCGGAGCGAAGATGGCCGCACTCCTGGCCGGGGCCGCCCCGGACGCCCCGCCGAAGGAATGGTTCGACGACCCGAAACTGTCCGGCCCGACACCGCTGCACATCGCCGACGACGGCCGCGTGTACGGCCACCTTGCCGCCTGGGACACCTGCCACGTCGGTATCGGCGACTCCTGCACGGTTGCCCCGAAGTCGCGCACCGACTACGCCTACTTCCACACCGGCGAGGTGGCCACTGCCGACGGCGCCCGCATCCCCGTGGGCCGCCTGTCGTACGGCAAGGGTGGCCATGCCGGGCCGAACCTGGGCTACCGGGCGGCGGCCGAGCACTACGACAGCACCACCAGCCTGGGCGCCCTCGTGCGCGCGGGCGAAGACCAGTTCGGCATCTGGGTGGCCGGTGCCCTCGTCCCCGAGGCTGACGATGCGGCGGTGCGCACCATGCGGGCCACCCCGCTGTCCGGCGACTGGCGGCGCATCGGCGGAAACCTGGAGATGATGGCCGCCCTGCACGTCATCACGCCGGGGTTCCCGATCCCCCGCGCCATGACGGCGTCAGCGCTGGACGGCTCCGCTCCCTTCGACGAGGAGGAGCAGGTGATCAGCCTCGTTGCCGCCGGGGCCCTGCCGCTCGTCGGTGACGAGGACGAGACGGTGATGGCCGGGGCGGCGCCGCTCGACACCGACGCCCTCGGCCGGGCCATCGCCCGGGGGATGCTCGCCGAGCAGCAGGAGGCGAAGGCCCGGGACGCGCGGGCGGCCGAATGGGGCGAGCTGGTTGCTGCGGCCACGACGGTGGACCGCAGCGCCGATTACGATGACGCCATGGGTGATCTTCTCGTCGCCCTGGTCCAGGAGTGAGGTAGGAGGAGGTCCACCGATGGGATGCAACTGCGGGGGCGGCGGGTCCGGTCTCGGCAACTACGAGGTGAAGGACGCCAGCGGTAACACGCTCAAGCGCTTCACTGCGGTGCGGGAGACTGAGGCCAAGGTGTTCGCGGCGAAGACGCCCGGCGCCACCTGGCGCAAGACGTCCTGAAACACACGAAGGCCCGGCCCTCAGGGAAGAGGGGCCGGGCCTTCGTGTTGTCCGCTACGAGATGCGCTTGATGCAATGCTGGAGCTGCCACTCCGAGCTCATGTTGCCCTTGGTGTTGGCGTAGACCAGCGCACTGGCGCTCCCGCAGCCGCCGTGGAACAGGTCGTAGTGGTAGACCCTCCACTGGTGTCCGGTGTTGTTGTGGATGGAGTAGATGTCATCGCCGGAGTTCAGGTGCAGGCTGATGTACTGGTTCAGGGTCACCGTCTGCGACACCTGGTAGTAGAAGCCGCAGGATGCCGACGCCGAGCAGGGGAAGCCGCAGATGTAGCCCGACGCGCAGGCCACCGCCTCGGCTCGCTGCGGGGTGATCAGGTGGATGACCTGGACCACCGGGTTGCCGCTCGGCTTCTCGGCCACCGACGCCGACCCGGGCTGGATGACGAACAGGCCGAGCATCGCCGCCAGGGCGACCAATCCGATGGTGATCTTGCGCTTCATTCTTTGCCCTCGCTCCTCGATAGGAATGTGCGGGGTGGGCGGGTCATAGACTGCCTCGTTCACCGGCTCACCCGGCACCACCGCACCCCGCACCCGACCGGTTTCCACCTTTAAAGACGTTGTTCACCGGCAACCCAATGTCTGTCGGCCCTAAGCATACACGACCTTAGACGACGTCGCGGTACACGACCGGGCTGTTTCCTGTGCCGTTCTCGACGAGAAGTCCAGCCCACGGATCGATCTCGATGTCGACCTGAGTCGAGTTGGCCGCTCCGCCCGCCGCGCCCATCGTCGAATAACCGCCGGACTCGTCCACGCTCAGCAACAGCACGACCTTGCAGCCGTGCCAGATCCGTACGGTCTTCTCTACGCCCATGCGAGCCTCGCTGCGATCAACCGGACCGACATCGCCGCGTAGCGCCGTGCCAGCCGGAACCTGCCTCTTCGGGCCGAGCGGACGGCCGCCCCCATCGGGCACTGGCAGCCCGTCGGGGTGGCGCTGCCGCCGACCTCGGATGCGCGGCGCACCCGAGGCGGGCGCCTGCCCGCCCCGAACGGGCCAGGCTCGTTCCTCCTCGCCATACCTCTCCCTCCTATCCGTTGTATGCGTTCGCGTCGGCGTGGGCATTCCAGCCCGCGTCGTACGAACGATCCTGATCTGCCATCCACGCGCCCACCATCAGGCGTAGGGCCGCCCCACTGAGCCCGCATCTCCTGACAAACTCCCGCACCCGCGCCTCAGTCCACGGATCGAATTCCTCCTGAGTTTCCCGGTCCGGTTCCGGGAAAAGCGCCTCAAGGTGCGGCTTCGGCTTCGGCCGCGCCTGGCGAACCTTCTCCCAGTACGCGTCCTCGGTGCCCTCTTGCTGCGCTTGTAGCAGGTCCAGGGTGTGCTGGTCAGGGCCGTCGAAGAACTTGCCCAGCACCGCATTCAGCATCGCCGGGTCCTCGGCGACCTGCGCGAACAGGGTCATAGAGGACCGCAGCTTGCGGTTGTCGGGGTGCTGGAACATCAGCCGGTTGTGCTGGAGTACTCCGACCGTGCAGTTGTACAGCCGCAGCCGCAGGATCGGATCGGCGAGGTATGCAGCGGCCTCGGCCCGGTTCGCGATGGCGTACTGGCGGCTCATACTGCTGGCGCTCTCGCTGGTGATCATCTGCGGGAAGACGAACCACATCCAGTGGCTGCGCTTCTCTCCCGCCCGAATCTCCAGGAGCGCCTGCCGGAAGATGCCCTTGTGGGCGTGGGCGACATGGAACCGCTCCAGGGCCTGCGCGCGTTCCGCCAGGATGCTCACGGCCGCCGCCTTTTCCCCCTGCTGGGCTCGTTGACCAGCTCGGCGAGTTCCGCGATGAGGCCGTCGACCTCGTTGATGTTCATGCACTGCATCTGCTCGCCGTTCTCGATGTAGGCGTACCGCTCCAGCAGCTCTTTGATGCGCTCTTCGGTCGACATCGTGCCCTCCTCCGTCTGTCTACGCACAGCATACACGGTCTATGCAGGCCAGCGCAACAGGTGTACTCTGATGGCAGACAGGAACCCCGGAGGAGTGAGATGCGCAGCGGAATGACCCAGTACCAGACCAGGCGCCACCCCGTGGTGACCTTCCTGACCTTGCTGGTCTTCGGCCCGTACCTGCTGGCCGCAGCCCTGCTGATCCTGGCGGTCTACGCAGCCGTAGTCGTGATGTGTGTGGTCAGCGGAAATGCCGACTTCGTACGCAGGGGAGGAAAGCGATGAGCAGGTCGTACGAGAAGACCATCCAGCACGCCCGGGACGCCGTGGCCAGCGTCGGCCAACGGCCAGAGCGGACCGGCCCCCGGTCGCGCGCCGAGCTGGAATCGTTCATCAAGGGGTTCGGGTTGAGCGCGGCGGCCGTCCGGCAGATTGTGGACGAGTGGTGCGCCGACCAGCAGCACGCCCGGGACGCCGGATGGGAGTCGCACGCCGACTCCGTCTGGTACGACGGATGACCGAGCCCCTGTTCGAGGTGGAGCAGGACGACCCGGGCCGCGAGCACCAGGCGTGCGATCGGTGCCTTATCGGGGCGTGGGCGTCCAACGACAGGCTCCGGGTGCGCGGCTGGATCGCCTTTGACGGGACCTCTCTGACCGGCAAGGAACTACACGTCAGGATCTGCCCGGCGTGCCAACGGAAAGGACTACGCCGATGAGCGTCGACTGGTCGGAGTACCGCAAATGCTCGCAGGTGTGCCGCGCCGAGATGGGCGAGCCGTGCTTCTCCCTGAGCGGTACCGTGGTCAACGGCCAGACGGACGGGGTGCGCACCGTGCTGGCCGCCCCCCACAATGCCCGTAAGCGCAGGACCATCCGGACGGCGGTCGAGTCCGGATGAAGGACCCTGCCGGTTGGCTGGACCTGAGGCCAGCCGATCTGCCAACGCTCATACTGCCCGCGCTGCTGTTCGTGGCCCTCGCCTTCTGGTGGTCCTACGGCTCCTGACCGCAGCAAAGAGGCCCCCACCGGCTCGGTGGGGGCCTCTTTGCTGCGGTCAGGCGTTCGGGTCGCCTGCCGCTGTCCGGGACAGCGTGGCCCCGAGAAGTACCTCACGCGGGGCCAGCGGCTTGACGGCCTTGCCCCGCGTGTCCAGGCCGAGCTGGTGCGCCTCGATCTCCGTCCAGCCCTGGTCTGTCAGCTCGTCGGCGATCTCCTGTGGCGACACGTTGGCGTACCACTCGTCGCCGATCAGACCCCACACCGCTTCGACGCCGGAGTGGGGCGGGCGCCCCGGTCCGGCGCAGGTGAAGATCAGCCAGCCGCCCGGCCGTAGTGACTCCCAGGCGGTCAGGATGATCTCCCGCCACTTCTCGGCGTGCTCGAAGGTCTCGGTGGTGACCACCAGATCGTAGGCGCGTTCCGACCGCCAGTCGGCGGCGTCTGCCACGATGTCGACGCCCTTGCCGGGGCGGATGTCGATCACGTGGTACGGGTTGGCGTTCGGGAAGAGGCCGCGCGTGTTGCCGTTGAGGTCGCGCCCGCCGATGTCGAGGACGGCCAGGTCGTCGGTGGTCCGGAACTGGCCGACCCAGCTCAACGCCTGCTCATGCATCTACGCCCTCGTTTTCGATCATGGTCCGGTGTCGCTGCTGCCACAACGCCCGGTCCGTCTCGGCCGCCGCCTGCCCGATCGCATACACCGCATCCATCGCACCCTTGCGGAACAGCGGGTGCAGATGTTCGACGTGCGACGCCAGGCACGGCGCCCACACCTTGCGCTTCTTCGCCAGCTCGACGATCTCGTTGTCGACGTACCAGTGCCGGTAGCCCTCGTGGCAGACGATGCCCGGCCCGTCCAGGCTCGCCCCGAGGTGTTCGACATACGCGCGGCTGATGAACAGGTGCGTTGCGTGCTCGCCAGCCATCACCGCCGCGTTGCCAAGATCGTTGGTTCCGACCACGTGCACGTTGGGGCCGTGGCTGACCTCCATCGCCTGGTCCAGCCAGCCCGGATGGAACCGCACGTCGTCCCCGACGATGAACAGCCAAGGCTCGTCGGATACCTCGAAGGCCCGGTTGACCTTCTCCGCGAAGCTGCCCATCTCCCGCAGGTAGCGGTGCTGGTCGACTATGACGTTGTCGTAGTGCAGCGCCTGAGCGTCCCAGCTCGCCTTCGTGGCCGCGTCGTTGGTGTCCGTCATCACGTGCACCCACACCCGCTCGCGCTGCCCGGGGGTCAGGCTGGCCATCAGCGAGTCCATGAACGTGAAAGCGTTGTCCCGGTGCGCCACGGGCACGACGATGGCGACCTCTTCGGTCGCCTCCGGGACCTGCTTGTTGCGTATCGGCGAGGTGCGCGCGGCCTGCTCGGCGGCGTTCCGGTTGATCTCCAGCTTTGGCCACTGGTCCGGCGGCAGCAGTCGCATGTTCGCGGCGGGCGGCGTGAACGGCTTCATCCGGTAGTCCTCACTGCCGTACCAGACGGTCTTCTGGTGCGTGGTGACGACGCCGGTGTGCACCATGACGGGCAGCCCGACCTGGTGCGCCCGCAGGCAGAACGAGATGTCCTCCCCGCACAGCTCTCCGTCGGCTCCGGGGATGCGCTCAAACCAGATGTGCGGCGGGGCGCCGTGGTCCCGGAGCCATTCGGCGATCTTCTCGAACACTGAGCGGTGCACCAGCAGGAAGCCGCATCCGGTCGCGCCGACCCGGGTCATCTCGCCGTTCCACTCCTGCCGGGCCAGCATCTTGTACGTGCCGGGCATCCCCGACTTCGGTTCGATCCACGCCCAGTCGTACAGCGTGGGGGCCAGGCTGGAGCGCAGGCCGCCCCGGAAGTCGTGGGCGAAGTCGCCCTCGATGAAGCACAGGCCGCCGACGATGGGCGCGGTCACCGGGTCGGCGACTTCGAGCAGCCTCTCCAGGGCGTCCGGCTCGGCTCCGATGTCGGTGTCCCACCAGAGCAGCCAGTCTGAGTCGCTGGCCAGGAATGCGGCAGTCGCGGTGTTGCGCGCGTGGGAGAGCTCCATCGAGCGGCCCCACACCGGGGCCAGGGCGCCATTGTTCATGAGGCCCGAATTGTGCAGTAGGTGATCACCGTGGGCCTTGTCGTAGGCGACCATCCGCAGGACCGACTCGGTGAAGTTCCATCCGGCATCGTTCAGGTGCGGCACCCCGATGCAGACCTTCTCCCCCGCGCGTGGGTTGATGGCCTTCTCCAGCTCCTGGCGGGCCTGGTAAGCCCCGGGCGTACCGATCAGAAAGTTGGCGTCGTTCGACTCCATACGGCCTCCTCCTCCGTGAACCCGCAGACTACCGCTATGATCCCCACCAGGTGTATCGGTGCTGCCACGGTCCGGCCGAGCGCTCGAAGTTGAAGAGAGACCGCAGTGACAGTGAACCTGCCGTTCACGGTTCCGACTGCCGACGATGGCTCGTACGCCTTCGCGGGGATGTCGACCGAGGACTTGACTTCGATTCGCTCGCAGGCGCGTGATGCCGCAGCCACGTACGCGGAGATGGACGTCTCCGATGTGTCGGGCGACGACATCGAGACGATGCGCGAGCTGACCAAGATCGTCCAGGGTGTCGACAAGGAGCGCGGGCGCCGCAGCGGCGCCGCTGGCTCCTTCGCTGCCCTCTCTGACGCCCTCGGCGAGGACGACGACACGGACGACGACACGGACACCTCCGGCGCGGGCGCCGAGGGGACCGGCACCCCGGAGACCCCCGTAGTGACCACCACGGCGGCGGCGGCCAAGCCGACCGCCCCGAGTGTTGCTGCTGTGGCCTCCCGGACCACCCCCGCCGTCCCGGCCGACCAGGTGTCGAATCGGACCCCGGCCGTCATCCTCGCCGGGGCCAACAACTCCGACTTCCAGGTCGGCGAAGAGCTGTCCTGGGACCGGGTCGGCGCGGCAGTCGAGAAGCGGTTCCTCCAGTATTCCGCCTTCGGCGGCGCTGGCGGTTCGCGGCGTGACCCGATCGCTCAGTTCAAGCTGGAGTATCCGGCCGAGCTGACCGCCTCGGGTGGTCTCGCCGAGGACGCGACGCGGGTCATCGACTACGCGGCCAGCGAGAAGCGCCTCCCGGGCGGCTCCCTGCTCGCATCGCTCGACATCGCCCGCAAGGCGAAGACGAACAGCGCGCCGAACAGCCTGACGGCCGCCGGTGCCGGTTGGTGTGCCCCGTCCGAGGTCATCTACGACCTGTGCGAGCTGGAGTCGTCTGACGGCCTGCTGGACATCCCGGAGATCAACGTCTCCCGGGGCGGCATCAAGTACACGACCGGTCCGGACTTCTCGTCGATCTACTCGGGTGCGGGGTTCTTCCACTACACCGAGGCGCAGATCATCTCGGGTGTCACGAAGCCGACCATGGCCGTGCCGTGCCCGTCGTTCACGGACACCCGGTTGGAGGCGGACGGTCTGGCCATCCAGGCGGACCTGCTCCAGCTTCGCGGCTATCCGGAGCTGATCGCCCGGTTCGTGCGGGGCGCGATGGTCGCGCACACGCACAAGATCAACCAGTTCATGATCAACGCCTTGGTGACCGGCTCGACCGCGCTCGCGCTGCCGTCCAACGTCACCAGCCACACCCCGGGCCTGGGCACCACCTGGTACACCGACCACTCTGTGGTGGCCACGCTGCTGGGCGCCCTCGAAATGGCGATCGTCGACTACAAGTACCGGCAGCGGATGCAGCTCGCTTCGACCCTCGAAGTGGTCATGCCGTACTGGGTGCAGTCGTGGATCCGTGCGGACGTCACCCGCCGGTCGTTCTACGACGGCGACAACGGCATCGACCAGTTCGCGGTCACCATGCAGAAGATGCAGGACTGGCTGGCCGTTCGCGGCGCCCGCGTCCAGTGGGTGTACGACTGGCAGGACGCCTTCTACTGGGCGGCCTACCCGACCGGCGCGCCGTCCGCGTGGCAGCAGTTCGGCGCGAGCCCGACCTCTACGGACTTCGTGCAGGACTGGCCGCACACGCTTCAGGTGCTGGTCTACGCGGCCGGGACCTGGGTGCGCGGCAACGCCGACATCATCACCCTGGACACCGTGTACGACTCGACGCTGCTGGCGCAGAACAAGACGACCCAGCTCTTCACCGAGCAGGGCATCCTGGCGGCGAAGACCTGCTTCGACAGCCGGGTCTACACCATCGGCAACACCGTGGGCGGCCTGATCCCGGACGGCGCCAACTCGTTCGCCCTGAACGCACAGGCGGCGGCGACCTCCACCACCTCCGGCACCTTCCCGACCAACCCGTAACCGAGACTCCCGGGGGTCGCTTCGGCGGCCCCCGGGAACCCACCTACGGGAAGGAGGGACAACCCGGTGGTAGCCCTTACGCCGATGACCGGGCCGGTCTACGTAGATCAGCCTGCGGTCGGCAACATCCGATACGGCCTCTTCTCGGCCGCCAACGGCCCGTTCCCGATGCCGGACCACGGTGACGTCGGCGGCGTGCAGTACCTGGAGGAGCACTGCGGCCAGGCCCACCTGATCGCGGCAGCCTCCTGCTCCAACCCGACCGTCACCCTCGCCACCCTTGACGGCTGCGACGGCACGGCGATCGGGTTGCCGTACCAGGTCGGGGCCACCCTGAAGGCGGGCGCGTTCCCGTACGACTCGACCGAGGTTGAGCGGCGCCTACGCATCCGGCTCAACGACAACGCGCAGTACGTGGCGGAGACGGCGTTCTGGGGCGGCAACGCGGACGTCCAGGCCGCCCTCGTGCGGGCCGAGCTGAACGGCGGCACCGGCATCCTGGACGTCACCCCGACGCCGGGCACCGCCGTCACGATCGAATACGGCGTGGGGCTGCTCGAAGATGCCCTGTCGGCGTACAGCTACCCGGGCGTCCTTCATTGCCGCCCGGTCGTGACGCCGTACCTCGTCGAGCGGCAGATGATGCCGCTCCCGCAGCGGATGGCCAAGGGCCTCACCGGCGTGCAGTACACCCCGATGGGTAACGTCTGGTCCTTCGGGCGGGGCTACAGCGGCAACAAGCCGAACAACGACGCGTCGGCCCCCGCCGCCGGTACCACGTACATCGTGGCCACCGGCTCGGTGACTGTCTGGCGTGATGGTCATGTGTTCGTGACTCCTCCGGAGCGGGAGTTCGATCGGTCAGGTAACGCTTGGCAGGCGACCGCTCAGCAGGCGTACGCCACCACGGTCGACTGCGTAGCCTTCTTCGTGCTGGTCGAGTTGGACAGCATGACACGGGGCACCGGTACCACGACTGCCGCGACGCTGTACTGAGGAGCTGACCATGACTGGAATCGTGATCGTCAACGAGCACGAGCCGCACGGCGAGGTGGCGGGGCGCCTACTGGAGCTGGCCGCCGAGAAGGGCCACAGCGCCCGGACCGTCGTGGCGCAGCGCGGCGAGCACGACGCCGCGCTGTCCTTCAGCGTGCCGGAGGATGTGGCCGAGGCGTTCGACGCGGAGCGTGTCGAACGCTGGCCGGTCCCCGAGGACGTGATGGACGACGATGGAGACCCGAACACCCCTCCGGTCCGCAAGTCGCGGCCGGGCAAGGCCAGGGAGTAGCAGATGACGGCCGTATGTCAGGCCCCTATTCAGGGCACCACCATGCGGGTCCAGTCGATCGACGCGTGCGGTACGCCCAAGGTGGGCTCCTGCGTGTCGGCCGTCTCGACCGGCTTCGTCTCGGTGGAGATGCAAGACCAGGTCGAATCGGGTCAGGAAATCGTGGTCCTGAACGCGGCTGGCGTGATGTGCGTCAACGAGAAGTCGCCGAAGCAGCTCAAGTGGATCGATGTCACGATCACCTTCTGCAACGTCGACCCGGAGCTGTTCGGGCTGATCACCGGCTCCACGCTGGTGCTGAACGACGCCGCCTCCCCGTCGGCCGTGGGCTTCCAGACGCGGACGAGCAACTACGCGGCGGGCGCGTTCGGCCTGGAGGTGTGGTCGAACATGTCGCAGCCTCAGTGCGTCACGCTCGGCACGTTCTCGCTGGTGCCGTACGGGTATTTCCTGCTCCCGAACGTGATCGAGGGGACCGTCGGCGACCTCAAGATCGAAAACGGTGCGATCTCGTTCACGGTGGCGGGCCGCACCAAGCAGGGCACCAACTGGGGCACCGGCCCCAAGAACGCCCTCGCCAACATGACGACCGGGGCGGCGGAGAAGCTGCTGATCGCCCTGCCGAACGACACGCATCGGCACCTTCAGTGGACGTACCTCGCACCGCCCACCGCATCCTGCGGCTGCGCGGCCTGAGCAACGATCGGGTAAAGCGGGAGTCGCTGGTTCGGCGGCTCCCGCTCCACGAGGAGGGGTGATGGTCAGCGCGGTACCGGACGGCTGGACCGTCACGAACTTCCCGGCCTGCTCGGCGACGTGGGCGAGCCTGTCCGCCGACCAGCAGACCTTCGCTCTACGCCTGGCAGCGTTCACCGTGTACACACTGACGGGTCGGCAGTTCGGGACCGCCACGCTCACGCTCAGGCCGTGCAATGCCCCCGGCCTGCCGCCGCTGTACCAGGTCTACCCGGTGAACCTGATCAACCCGTGGGGTACCGACGAGGGCAACAGCTATTACCCGCTCTACATCCAGAACGGCGTGTGGCACAACGCGGGATGCGCGGGGATCAACTGCTGCGGCGCCTCCTGCGAGGTGGAGTTGCCTAAGACCGTCTCCATCACCTCCGTCATCGTTGACGGCGCCACCGTGGACCCGAGCGCCTACCGGATCGACAACGGGTTTCTACTGGTCCGCACTGACGGCGCCTGCTGGCCGCAGTGCCAGGACTTGAACAAGAACGCGGGCGCGGCCAGTACCTGGAGCGTGACCGGCATGTTCGGCCGCGTAGTGCCGCAGGAGGCCCTGGACGCGGCCAGCATCCTGGCGTGCGAGATCGGCAAGTCTATCGCGGGCCAGCCGTGCCGCCTGCCGCAGCGGATGCAGTCGCTGACCCGGGCGGGCGTTTCCGTCCAGTTCCCCGGTGTCAACACCTACCTTGATCGGGGGTTGACCGGCCTCAACGAGGTTGACCAGCTTGTGGTGCAGTTCAACCCGGGACGTCTGACGCAGTCGCCGAAGGTGTTCTCGATGGACCAGTCCCCGAACCGCATCACCACCTGGCCGTGAGGTAGCAGATGTCCGACAACCTGACAGACGGCGCCGAGGCCCGGATCCTCAACTTCCTGACCGGCAACGCCCCCGCGACGGCACCCACGGCGCCGCTGAAGGTGCGGCTGATGACAGTCAACGGGTCCGACTCGGCTGCTGGTACTGAGGTCGTCAACGCGGGTGGCTCGACGTACGCGGCGCAGACGGTTACCTTCCCGGCGGCCACGGGCACCACCTCGACGGTGAACAGTGCCGACGTGGTGTTCACCAACATGCCTGCCGCCACGATTGTCGGCCTGGAGATCTGGGACAGCGCGGGAACCCCGTTCCGCTGGTGGTGGGGTCCGTCGGTCCTGCCGAAGACGACCAACCTGGGCGACACGCTTCGCATCCTTGCGGGACAGCTCACCCTGACAATGCAGTGAGGCGGCGGCCATGCCGGGCCCATCTCTGATCGCCTCCGACGCCCAGTACTCGCCCGGCGCCGACGCATCCACGCTGACCTCTTCGGCGGCCACCGTCTCCCCTTCCAACGGGGACGTGATCGTGGTCAAGGCGTGCACCTGGGATACCGGCACGTCGATGGGCACGCCGTCGGGCGGCGGCCAGACGTATCAGGCCGTTCAGCTCGTCGCGCCGGGCGGATTCGCTGGCTGGTCCGGGACGTGGGTGTGCACCGTGGCGGGATCTCCCGCATCGTTTTCGATCACCAGCACCCCTTCGGCGGCGTCCCGGCATTCGATGGTCGTCGAGCGTTGGGGTAGCGCGCTCCTCGCCGCTACACCGGCCGTGTTCACCGCCACCCACGGCACCACGGCCACCATGTCCGCCCCGTTCACCACGACGGCCGCCAACTCGGTGATCTCGTTCGCGTTGACGGAGGAGAACAGCCGCGACCCCGCCGGGCACACGTATGCGCCGATCACCACGGTGGAAGATGGGTTGTTCGACGGACATATCGGGTCGAACACCGTGCAGTATTTCGCGTACGCGCCAGAGCCGACCGCCGGTGCGACCACCATCGATTTGACCGTGCCCGCCGGATCGTTGAACTGGACGATCTCCGGGGTGGAGATCAAGGCGGCCACCTCCGCCGTAGTCGACCTGGCTGCGGACCTGACCGCCACGGGCAGCATGGACGCGGTGTTGGGTCCGGATACGGTGTTCCTGTCCGCAAATCTGACTGCCACCGGGGGGATGTCGGCCGTGTTCAGCTTGCCCACTATCGGTCCGACCGATCCGATCGGCACGCCGGTCGCCGAGGAGCTGATGGCGTGCTTCGTGGATCAGCTCTCGACCCTGCCGGTGCCGCCCAGGTACATCCAATTGCGGGTGGGCCAGGAGACCGGGCCGCTGATCGGCGCGAACGTCGACGAGTGCTGCGCCGGGCTGGCCTGGATCCGCATCGCCAACATCTATCCGAGCTGGGACAGCTTCCCGGCGCCGGACAACACCTGGCTGCCGTGCGGCCCGCTGGCGTACGCCGTGGTGCTGGAGATGGGCGTCTCGTTCTGTATGCCCTGGTCGGACTCGGGTGACTCGTTCGACAACATCGACCCGCCGAGCTCGGCCGACTGGGCGTCGGCGTTCAACACGCAGATGGTGCATCAGACGTTGATGCGGCGTACGGCGGCGTGCTGCTTCCGGCCGACGCAGCGTCGGGCGGTCGGGGAGTGGACGCCGCTGCCGGTCGAAGGCGGCTGCACCGGCGGTAAGCTGCTGGTCACCGTGTCGGTGATGGCGCCGTGCGCAGACTGTTGAGGAGGACCCCATGTCCGGTACGAGCCGTAAGGCCACGCCGCGCACGTTCGAGGTGCTGGTGAGTTTCAGCGCCCTCGACGTCGGCGACCGGTTCAAGCAGGACGCGGACGACCTGGGCTGGGCCACGCAGCATGTCGAGACCGGCTATCTTCGGGATGTGACGGAGGAGGTTCCGGATGCCGGGCGGGGTGAAGTCGGTCAGGGTTGACCTGTTCCAGCCGGTCATTCAGGGGATCTTGCAGGACGATGTGGGCCGCGAGGTCGTGAAGACGACGCTGAAGGTGCTCAACCGTTCCCGGGTGTTGGTGCCCGTGGACCATGGCAATCTGCGGTCTAGTCACCAGTTCAAGATCACGAACGGCGCCAACAAGATCTCGGGTGAGGTGTTCACCAAGGTCAAATACGCGCTCGCCGTGCACGAGGGACGCCGCGCCCTCGTCATCTACCCGAAGAAGAAGAAGGCCCTCGCATTCGTCTGGCACGGCCAGCCGATGGTGCGTAGATGGGTCCACCAGCCTGCCCGGCGCGGTAAGCCATGGCTGCGGGACGCACTGCGCGAGGTCGCGACAAGCGAGGGCTGGAAGATGCAAAGCGCCGCCGCAGCAGACGCCAGCGGCGGCGGCGACACGTAGGAGGAGAAGCAGTGAGGAAGCTCAAGGTGACCTGGCTGTCCGGGTCCTGGAACACCGACGACTCGCCGACGGCCACGGCCGATATCCCGGCAGCCGCGCAGATCGGCGCGGTCGGCGACACGCTCATCTTCAAGACGGGATCCGGGATCTGCCTGGTCATCCCCGAGCAGCGGCTGATCTCGGCCGTCGAGATCGAGGTGCAGGCGTGAGCGTCGTCAGCATCTACCGGGAGCGGCTGCCCATGCACCCGCTGCTGGGCCGCAACGTCAACCTCGACAGCCGGTCGAAGGCGTACGCCCTTCAGCCGCCGACGGGGATCCTCACGTCGGTCCGGCACGCCCAGCACATCGCGGTCCTCGACCAGGGCCAGATCGGCTCGTGCACCGGCAACGCCGCGACCTCGTGCGCCTATCACGAGCCGTTCTATGCGCCCGGCGGCCAGCCCTGGCGGTACGCGCCGGACGAGGCGGGCGCGGTCGCCTGGTACCACGACAACACCGCCAATGACGGCTTCCCCGGCACGTACGTCCCGGACGACACCGGCTCCGACGGGCTCACCTCGTCGAAGATGGCCGTCCAGGCGGGCATCGCGTCCGGCTATCAGGCGGCCCTCGACCTCGACTCGTCGTTGCAGGCCCTGATGGACCGCCCGGGGGTCACTGGCCTGCCCTGGTTCAACAGCATGTTCGACGCGCCGTCGTCGGGCCTGATCGAGGTCAGCGTGCCGTCGGGTCTCGCGGGCGGCCATGAGCTGGTCGTGGACGAGATCGTGGCCGCCAACGCGCCAGGCAACGGCACCGGCGTGCTGCTGGTCGGCGGCAACAACTCGTGGGGCTCGGCGTGGGGTGCGCAGGGCCGCTGGTACCTGCGGGCATCGGACTGGTGGGAGCTGCGCAAGCGGGACGGTGACGTCTATTTCTGGACGGCGAAGTCTCAGCCTGGCCCGACCCCCGTTCCGGACCCGTCCGACCCGTCGCCGAGCATGGCCGACGCCGAGATGTGGGCGGACACCGCGCCGTTCCGGCACGACCATCACGTGGTGCCGCACATCGTGCAGGCCGCCAGGGCGCTGAATGCCTGGGGCGCCGAGATGGGCCTCTCATGAGCGAGCTGACGGTGATGGTCGAGTTGGGCGGTCGGCAGGTCGAGATGCGCAAGCCGACGGAAGGCGCGCTGGTCGTCCTGGCCCGGGTGAGCCGGGGACTGCCCAAGATCGAAAACGCTGCGGAGTTGTCGGATGAGATGCGGGATCGCCTGATCCGCAACCTCGGCACTCTCGGCAAGGTCGTCGAGGGCATGATCGTCAAGGACGACGACAAGGACTGGCTCGACGACGCGATGATCGCCGGGGATGTGAAGGCCGAGGACGTGTTCGGCGTGATCCGCTTGGCGGGCGAGAAGTTCAACGGCCAGACGGCACCCGCCAAGAGGGCGACTCCGGTCCGGCGTCTCCGGTGACGGGCCTGAAGCGGGCGCGACTGATCTGGTCGATAGTGTTCCTCGGGGTCACCCTGATAGGGATCGTTATGGAGCTGGTCGCGGGGTTGTGGCATCCGACCGGCTGGACGATCCCTTGGACGGAGTACATCGCCCGGTACGTGCCGTGGCCGGTCCAGCTCCTCGCGTATGTGGTGCTCGCGACGTGGCTGCCGTTCCACTTCTGGCGGCACGACCATCTGCGCAAGATCGCATTCGAGACGGGCCGGACGCTCGGGCGCGGAGAGGGCCACGCGAATGGCTATAGCGCCGGACGGAGGGCGACCGTCGAAGAGGCGGCAGCAATGCTGCGCGAGCAGGCCGCTGGCAGTGCGGTCTCGGATCTCCGGCCCGGTCTCGCCAAGGCGGCTCAGTGGGTGAGTTGCATCAACGACAGCATGGTCGATGGCCGCTGACGCCCTTGCCGCGCTGCGGATCTGGGCGCTTGAGGTAGAGCTGGCCGGGGAGACCTTCGTGGTTCCTCCTCGGCCAGCGGTCGAATGGTTCCTGGCCATCCTCGAAGAGGATGTGCCGCTGCCCTTGATCCCGGGCCTGATGGGCGGCGACGCAGAGGAGCGTGTGGCCGACCTGCTCCTTGACGGTGAGCTGACCGCCGAGGAGATCGCCGTGCGCTCCCGTGAGCTGCTGACCGCTGCGGCGGGGCGGCCGTGGTGGGAGGCTGACCGGCTGATCCGTTCGTCGGGCGCGAGCTGGCACATCATCGGCGGGGAGCTGACCCGGCTCGGGGTAGACCTGGGCACGGTGAGTCTCGCGGCGGCCCTGAACGCCATCTACGTGATCTGTGTGCGCACGATGGACGAGAAGGAGCGCAACAAGTTCGACATCGACCTGAGGCTCCCGCCGATCGGCGTGGAAGGTGTGAAGCCGGAGGAGATGTACGACCAGCGCGCGGCCGAGTCGGCGTTTGCGGCCCTGATGGGACAGGCTCAGCCGCCTGCCCCCGTAGGATCCTGACTTATGGCTGGAGTTCTGGGGCGGGCGTTCGTGCAGGTGTTCGCCGACCTGTCGAAGTTCACGCCCGGCCTGAGGCAGAACATCAAGAAGGCGCTCGACGAGCAGACCAAGGGTTTGCGGTTCGAGGAGCTGGACAAGTCGGCGACCAAGGCTGGCGAGCAGGCTGCCGACGAGCTGGCCAAGGGCGTCGACTCCAAGATCGAAAACAACATGAAGAAGGAGGGCAGGAAGGGCGGATCCTCGCTCTGGAAGGGTCTCTCCTCTGGGCTCTCGGCCGCCGTCGGCCTCTTCCTGCCAACCCTGATCGCCCTCGCCGTCGAGCTGGTCGCCGCCCTCGCCCCGGCCGTCACCGCGCTGGCCGCGACGCTGCCCGCCGCCATGCTGACCGCCATCGGCGCGGCGGTCACGCTCAAGCTGGCCTTCTCTGGCGTCGGCGACGCCCTCAAGAACGCCTTCGACCCGGCGCGGGCCGCGCAGTTCGACGCGGCCATGAAGAAGCTTTCGCCGTCCGCGCGGGCGTTCGTGAAGGAGATCCAGGCGCTGCACCCGGCGTTTCACCAGTTGCAGCAGGACGTGCAACAGGTCTTCTTCAACCAGCTCGAAGGAACGCTGTCCCGGGTCTCCCGCCAGCTCCTGCCAACCCTGCACACGGGCTTCATCGGGATCTCGGTGGACCTGGGCAAGATCGCTGACAACTTCCTGCGCGCCTTCGGCAACCGCAAGGCCGACATCGCCTCGATCTTCACCGCCGCACACCAGGCGATCAAGCCGTTCATTCCGGCGCTGGCTGCGGTCGCTGGCGCGTTCATCTCCCTTGCCGCCGTGGGTGGTCCGCTGTTCGCCAGCCTTTCCGGCGGCTTCGCGAACCTGCTGTTGATGTTCTCGCAGTTCATCGAGCAGGCGCGTAGTTCGGGCGCGCTAGCGCAGTTCTTCAGTGATGCCCTGGTGATCCTGAAGCAGGTCGGTGGCTTCCTGGGCAACGTTTTTGATCTTGTCACGGCAATCATCTCGGCCCTCCAGGCAGACGGCGCGCAGGCCCTCGGGTTCCTGTCCGATCTGGTCGGTCAGCTCGCCGCCTTCTTCGCCACCGCGCAGGGCAAGGAGGTGCTGGCGAATCTCTTCCTGCTGTTGAACACCGCGCTGAGCACCATGGAGCAGGTGCTGACACCCCTGCTGCCGATGGTCGTTCAGCTGGCGGGGGTATTCGCCGGGCAGCTCGCCGACGCCCTCATCAAGATCACGCCGTTCCTGGTGAGTGTCGCCGACGTGCTCGCCAGGCACCCTGACCTGCTGGCGGCAGCCGCAGCCGCATGGATGGTGTACCGGGGCGCCCTGATCGCAGTCGCCGTATATGAGGCGATCGTGGACGCACTCAACCCGGTCGGCTGGATCATTCTCGCCGTGGCCGCCATCGCCGCAGGTGCATACCTGATCTACAAGAACTGGAGTGCGGTCACCAACGCACTGAAGTCCGCCGGGGGCGCAATCGCCGGGTTCTTCGAGGGGATCTGGCATTGGATCGTCTCGGTCGGCAAGGACATCGGCAACTGGTTCACGGTCACCCTGCCTGCCTTCTTCGCCAGCATCCCCGGCCGGATCTGGGCTGCCCTGAGCGCGCTCCCCGCGCTGCTCGCGCAGCTCTTCCTCGACGCCCTGCATGCGGCCGGTATGGCGATCGGTATCGGGGTCGGCTTGATCATCGCGTACTTCATCGAGATGCCGGGCCTGGTCTGGGGCGCGGTCAAGGCCATCGGGCACCTGTTCGTCGACCTGTGGAATCTGGCCTTCTCGCTCGGCAAGGTGATCCTCAATACCGAGGTCGACGCCATAGTCTTCGTCTTCACCAAGCTGCCCGGCAAGATCGCCGGGTTCATGAACCGCCTCCCGGGCATCATCGGCGGCGCGTTCCGCAGTGCGTGGGACTGGGCGAAGCGTGAGGTGCGCGACGGTGCTGACGCCGTAGTCGACTTCGTGAGGAAGCTGCCCGGCCGGGTCTCCGGCTTCATGAGCAACGTCGGGCACGACATCCTGTCCGGGCTCAAGTCCGGGATCAACTCCGTAATCAGCGGATTCAACTCCGGCATCGACCGGGTGGGCAGCCTCATCCACATCGGACTGCCGCACATTCCGATGCTGGCATCCGGCGGCCTGGTCAACGCTCCCACCCTGGCGGTCGTCGGCGAGGCCGGACCGGAGGCGGTCATCCCGATGAGCGATCCGGCCAGGGCGGCTGCGGTCGCCAAGAGCACGGGCCTGCTCGACATCCTCGGCAGCAAGATGGGCAACGTCGGCACCACGCTGATCAAGGTCTACCTCGGCACCAGGGAGATCACCGATATCCTCGACGTGCGCATTGACAAGAAGATGAACGACCAGGCCAACGAGCTGGCATACGGGACGAGGTGAGCGGGTGTCCACGATCGTCGCGACCGTCGATGTAGCGAAGGCGCAAGTCCGGCTCGACCTGGATTTCAGCGACATCGACGCCCCGTATGCCCTCGTGAACCGGGTCGATCCGGTCACTGGGGCGGCCACGCAGGTGCGCGGCCACGGCTCCTCGACGACCATCGCCGGTGTGGCGTACGCGCCCATGCAGGCCGGGTACAAGGCGGTCCTGTACGACACGGAGGCGCCGCTGGACGGCGCGGTCTACTACACCGTCACCGCCCCCGTGGCGACCCTGAACGCCAACCCGACGTTCTCGGGCGGCTACACCGATCCGTGGGTTCCGACCAACACGGCCGCCACCATCCGGCCCACCTCCTCGCAGTCCGGGGCCGACTTCATGGCCTTCTTCACTGACGGCACCGTGGGCACTCCGACGATCCGCGCGGAGGATGTCGCGGCCACCCCGGGCGCCACCTTCACCGTGACGGCCATCGTCTCGGCCAACGTTTCGCAGTCCGTCACGGTGGGCTTCGACTTCCTCGACGCCACGGGCGCCGTCCTCGGCGGGGGATCCAGCACCGCTACCGTGCTCGCCGCGACCACCATCACCGCCACCGCCGCCGCCCCGGCCAACACGGTGGCGGTTCGGATGTTCATTCAGATGGTCGGCACTCCGGCCGCCACGGTCGTGGTCAGCGTCAGCTCGATCATCCTCGCGAACAATGCGGGCTCGGCGACCTCGGGCGGGGTGCTCCTGCCGTCGCTGGGCGCCTGCCGGTTCAAGGATCCGCTACGGCCCGGCAACAACGTGCGGGTCGACTTCGCGTTCGACCCGAACCCGCTGTGCATCCCGGCGGAGGGTGTCTTCTGGCAGAGCCTGGACACCGAGGACCAGGCTGCCAACGCGGCGACGTTCAACATCAACAACCAGCCGAATCCGGTTGTCGTCTCGAAGCAGCGCAGCTCGGTCACGTCGACCCTGACGCTGGTCAGCCGCACCTTCCCCGATCGTGACCGGCTGGACGCACTGTTGGCGCCGGGGTCGCCGCTGCTGTTCCAGGCCCCCGACGAATACGGCCTGCCGGACCGGTACGTGTCCGTGGGGGCCGTGACGAAGAGTCGGGTGCTGCCTGACCACAGGTTCCCCATCCGGGTGTTCTCGCTGCCGCACGCGGTCGTCAGCTCCCCGGGCGGCCCCATGCAGGGCACTGTGGGGGTCCGCTGGCAGGACACCTGCAACCGGTACGCGACCTGGGCGGCCGTCAACGCCGCCGGGCTGACCTGGACTCAGGTTCTGGACGGGCTGGCGGGCTGATGGTGTGGGCCGGGGGTCTAGACGCGCAGTACCGGGACGCACTGACGCGCCCGCACACGGTCTTCAACCAGATCGACGTACTCGACCGGCAGGGCAACGTCCTGCTGTCCAACCTGCCGATCATCGACGGCAGTGTGCGCGCCACCCTGAACAGCCGCGTAGCGCGCGTTCTGGGCTTGTCGGTAGCCCGGTCCTGGTTCCCGCTCGCGAGCAACGGGAGCATCGATACAGGCGGCCTGCTGACCCCGTTCGGGAATCGGCTGCGCGCCTCCCGGGGGATCCTCTACGGGGACGGCTCTCAGGCGTCCTTCCCGGTGTTTTACGGGCGCATCGAGCAGGTTCAGATGGGCCGCAACGGGCAAGTCAGTGTGAGCGCCAACGACCTCGCCGCCGACGTGGTGGACGCACAGTTCGAGACTCCGCAGTCGTCGATTCCTGCCAACACGATCAGCACCGAGTTCCGCAGGCTCGTGAGCGGCGCGCTGTCCGACGCCACGTTCGGCACCAGCGACCTGACGGGCGTGCTGATCCCGCCGCTGGCGTGGCAGAGTGACCGGGCGCAGGCCCTGGACGACATGAGCGCGACCGTCGCGATGCTGTGGTATCCGCTGGCCGACGGATCGTTCGTGCAGCGGTTCGTGCCGTGGACGAAGCCGGGCCAGGTCGCGCAGGTGACGCTGGCGGACGGCACCAACGCGGCGCCGGGAGTGAATAACGCCGTCGCGGACTGGACGATCACCGTGTCCCGGACGGGCGTCTACAACTCGGTGGTCTTCGCCTCGGAGCGGCAGGACGGTACGGCGCCGGTCTTCGCCACGGTCCGCGACGTCACGGCGGGGAGCCCCACCAACTACCTGGGCAACTTCGGCCGCAAGCCGCTCCTGATCCAGAACCAGTCGGCGCTGACGCAGTCGCAGTGCCTGCAAGCCGCCCAGAGCGCCCTGAAAGCCGCGACCGCCATCACCCAGACCTGGGATCCGGTGTCGATCGTTCCTGACGCGTCCTTGGAGCTGGGCGACCTGATCGCCATGAACGCCGAGGGCGCCGCGAGCACGCAGGTGATCGTCGGGTTCACGTTGCCGTTGCGCGAGACCGGAGAGATGTCCTTGAGCCTGCGCGCGTACGCCCCGGTGACATCGTGACGACCAGGCTGGCGCACCAGACACAGAAGACCGCTGGCATCCCCAACGGGATGCGCACGGCCACCATCACCGCCGTCTCCGGCACTTCCGTCACGATCTCCGTGTCCGGTGGGGAGTTCACGGCCGGGGTCGGGGTGCTCACCTCGTACGCGCCGGTGGTGGGCGATGTGGTCGCCGTGTTCCGGCAGGACTCCTCCTGGCTGATCCTCGGCCCCACGGCAGCCTCCCCGGCGGGCAACTGGGTGCGATTCTCCAGCCTCCCCGGCGGCTACCAGAACGGATGGTCAGACCGGGGCACCGTCTACCCGCCGGGCCAGTACCGGGTTACCGCCACCGAGGTCCAGATGGTCGGGCAAATCACCGTTGCGGTCGCCCCGGCGAGCTCCCTCATCATCGTGAGCGGGTTGCCGGTGCCGCCCGGCGAGATGGGCGGCATCATCTGTGCGCAGGGCACCACCCGGCCAAGCTTGCACGTAGACGCGTCGGGCAATCTGCGGCTCTATGACAACTCGGTTACCGGCATCCTCCAGTTCGCTGGTTCATACTTCCTCGACAACCTGATCGGATAAGGGGGCCTGAGGCAGTAATGGTCACCACTGGATATAGCGACACCTTCGGCCGAACCGTCTCCAATGGCCTCGGCTCGGCCACCTCGGGGCAGGTGTACACGCTGGCTGGTGTCGCTACCCAGTTCAGCGTGGCGCCGAACACGGCCAACATCGCGATCTCCGCAGCCGGGGACAACCTCGGCTATGTCGACCTCCTGACGCAGGACGTCGACATCACCGCGCAGGTGGCCCTGTCCGCGATCCCGATTACCAACCTGGCCACCGCCGGTTTCATCGCGAAGCTGTCCAGCACCTCCAACTACTACGTCGCAACCATGATGGTCGCCGCCGGTGGTGCCGTCTCGCTGCGCTTCTCCAAGCGCATCGGCGGAGGTCTCTCCACCATCTCGACAACCCTGGTGACCGGGCTGACATATGTCGCGAACACCTTCTACAACCTGCGGTACTCGATCCGCTGGAGCCGACCCCTCCAGACGAACGTCATGTTGATGAAGCTGTGGGCGGTCGGCACGACGCAGCCGGGCGGCTGGATGGCGTCCAGCACCGACGCGGCGCTCACCGATTACAGCTCGGGCACATCGGTCGGAATCATGGGCCGCGATGAGTCCACAGTGGTGGGGACGATCACCACCAAGTACCGCAGTGTCCTGGTCAACTCGTACAGCCTGCCGATGCCTGCCACCTCGGACCCGATGTGCTTCGACCCGGCCGTGACGTATCCGAAGCAGGCGGCCCTCCAGTCGCTTGCCAGCGCGGCCGACACGGCAGTGGCGACCATTGACCCGCTGACCTCGCTTGCCGGGTTGTTCCCGCGCGTGCGTATCAGCAACAGCAATGTCACCATCGATACGTCTACGTTCAGTGGCCTCACGTTCAATACGACCGAGTTCAACATCGGCTCGAATACCAATCTCGGGTACGACAACAGGGCGCTTTATCTGCCGGTCGGCATCTGGCTTACGACCTTCGAGATTAGGCTTGTTGAGGCCGCGAGCAACTACTTCTCCGTATTCTTCTTCGGAGGCCCGACCTTTGGGAAGGTCGCATTCGACATGCGGTCCAATGCGGTGCAGTCAAACGATGAGGGCGTCGGCGGGTGCGGGCATGCGTCCGCTCTGACCTACTCCTCTGATCCGACGGCGCCGATCCGATGCGGCCTGTCGTTCTTTCCGAACAACCTCGCGACGACATACGTCATCGAATACATGGCCCTGTCCGCCATCAAGGTCTCGGACTACTTCATATGAGCGGAACCACCCCCACTGAGGGCTACCCGTATCCCTTCACGACCGACTTCGCGGACGTGCAGGACTCCTTCCGGCTGGCGATGGCGATCGATGCTGACTTGCGCGCCGAGCAGGCGCCCTTCCGGGCGTTCCTGGGCCGCCCGTCGTTCATCGGACGGCAGACGGCCACGGGAAGCGGGTTCATCGCGGGCTCGCAGAATCTGGTTGTCGGTGCCGTCGAGTGGGACAACACGGGGGGGCTCACGGTCGGCGACTCCACGTGGAATCAGCCGTTCAGTGAGCAGCCTTCGTGGTGGATGTTCGGTGCCACGATCCTGGTCAATATCGTCTCGGGCACGCCGGTGGTCGGCGATATGTGCATGGGGAAGATTGCTGTCAACACGACCGACCAGGTGACAACGGTCGTTTCTACGACCAACTTCTACCAGCGGAACGACGAGACCAACACCAACGGTGAGTGGATCAATCTGTTCGCCATGGCGCCCATCTATCAGGGGTCGGCCGATGCGACGCTCCTGCTCAACGGAAGCACTCAGAAGGCGGTCCAAAGTGGCTCGCGTTTCTGGGGCATGTATCTGGGGCCGGTGACCTGATATGACGATGCGTAGGACCCCGTATCTGCGGCTGCGTTACCCCTGGACGGATGATGTCGTCTCCGCCACGGATGTGCAGTCGATGGCGCAGGACATCGATCAGGGGCTGGTCGCGACTGCGACGCTGGCCGCCAACTTCACGCGGCTCTCATCGGTCTCGGTTTCGCGTGGCGCGGTGCAGAGCATCACGAAGGGCACCTTGACCACGATCACCTTCGACACGGTTGGGCTGAACAACGGGGCGAATAGTCCGCTGGCCAATGGATCCTGGTATAACGCGGCGGCGCCGACCAGGCTGACCGCGCCCGCCCCGTGTGTGGTGCTGGCTACCGCCTTCGCCGGTATCAACCTGGGCTCCGCGCTGGGCACGGCCGGGTGCATCCAGGCCACGATCGCCTTGAACGGCGCTACGGGCGCCCCCAACGTGCAGGGGACGAAGTGGGGCCCGATCAGCACGGTGACGGGCCAGCAGTGGGCATCGGCTATCTCGATGTGGAAGCTTGCGGCGGGCGACTTCCTGGAGCTGAAGATGTTCTGGACGGGTACCCCGGCGGGGCCGTTCAATACGGACAATGTGATCCCGCCTACCCTCAGCCTGTTGATGGTCGGGCTGCCCACCGTCGGCTGATTCATCAGACCTTTATGAAAGGATGATCTATCTGGATTAGGGGAACGGGGCATCATGACCTTGGTGAACGCGCAGAATCTGCCCTGGTATCTGATCGGAGTCCTGGTTTCGGCACTGCTCACGGTGTTCTATTCCCTGCTTAGGGGGAAGATTCTTTCCAGCCGTGTGGCCGATCTGCTGCGGGAGGGTGCCGAAAAGCGGGCCGAGATCGCCGAAACCGGAGTGGCCGCCAATACTAAGAGCGTCGAATCACTCGTGGACTCGGTGGGGAAGCTGATGGTGCTTGCGGAGAATCAGGACAAAGTCCTTAAGGCCCTGCACCAGCGTGCCGCCCGGGGGGACACTAGAGGCCGAGGTGGTACCTCGTGACGTGGCGTCGGTGGCGTAGGAAGCTGGAGCAGGCCGAGGAGGCGGTGCGCCAGGCTGAACGCCTGCGCGATGACGCCGAGGAGCAGCAGCGCCAGGTCGAGAGGATCGCCCCGCGCGTGGATGCCGTGACCGCCTCCCTGCAAAGGCTGCGCGCGGAGAACCATCTCGGCCCACTGATCGATGCAGTTTTGCGAGGTGGCGAGTGACCCCCGAACAGCTCGGCACTGTAGGCGTCTACATCTCGGCCGCCTTCTCCACCGTCGGCCTCATCGGCTTCACGACCCTGGCCCGCTTCTGGCGCTCCCGGGGCGGCTGGCATGTCTTCTGGTACATGCTGGTGCTCACGTGGGTGCTCGACCTCGCCGTGGTCCGCGTCCTGTTCGGCGACGCACCCTGGTTCGCCTGGCTGCGCGCGGGCTCGCTCACCGTGGGGATGCCGGTGGTGCTCGCGTGGCGTGCCTGGATCATTTTCGATCTTCAGCTTCTCCGCCGGTACCGACAGGCCGGGGCGTACGGTGAGGCAGACAGCCGACCGGCTGACGAGGAGGAGACGCAGACACATGCAGCCTGACGACACGATCACGCTGGCCGACTTCACCGGCCCGACCACGGACCAGGGCGGCGGCGGCTACGAGCAGTACATCGGTCCGGATGCCCCCGCCCACGACCCGTTCGGTGAATACCCGGCCGTGGTCGACACGTTCGACCTGAGCATTTTCGCCGTCCCGATGGCCGCCACGGCGACGCTTGCGCACAACCTCGACGTGCGGCGGCAGAAGATCTGGGCGTGCTGGGGTACCGGCATCGTCATCGGCTGGATCGGCGACGCCGCACACCAGGCCGAATGCTCTGACCACAACAAGGACTCGTCCGGGGTGGTGCACGCCATCGACCCGATGGTGACGGGCACTCGCGCGCAGGCCATCGTGGATGAGTGCTTGGGGCACCCGGGCGACCTTCAGTACGTGATCCACAACAGGGTGATCTGGTCGGTCACGGTCGGCTGGGCGGCCCGTACGTACCTCGGCTCCGACCCGCACACCAGCCACGTGCACATCTCCGGCAAGCATGGCAGTTCGCACAGCAACAGCGCGACCTGTACCGGCTATGACCTGTCCGCGCAGGGCGGCACGCCGGTCTTCAACCCGTGCCCGGCGCCGAAGCCGCCCGCGCCGAAGCCGCCGGTCAAGCCGGGCACCCACGCCCCCGGCACGCGCACGCTCAAGTCCGCCAACCCGGACATGGTCGGGCCGGACGTGACGTTCGTCCAGCGCTTCATCGGCTCGAAGCACTGCGGTCCGGCCGACGGTAAGTACGGCGCCAAGACGGCGGCGGGTGTCCGGTGGTACCAGGACATGCGCAGCGTCAAGGTCGACGGTGAGGTCGGCAGGGTGACCTGGGGTCAGATGGGCGTGAGGTGGCAGGGGTGAACCCGTTCAAGAAGGCGCCGATCGCCACGCTGGTCGTGTGGGCCACCACGGTCCTTGCGGTCCTGGTGGTGCTCCAGTCCAGCGGCGTGCTCACGGGCACCGTGGCGCACTGGGCGGACGTTGCCGCCGGGGTGCTCCAGGTGGTGCTGACCGCGTACGCACGGCAGCACACGACCCCGGTGGCGAACCCGAAGGATGACCTCGGCCGCAAGCTTGTGCCGGAGCACCTTGTGCCGGGCCATGGCATCACGAAGCCGCCGCCGAACTCCTTCTAGACTGAGGCCGCCCCTGGCCAGAACCTGGCCGGGGGCGGACCGCAGCGACTATCCGAAACGAGGGGCCATGGCCGGGCGTACCCCGACAAGCGTGACCAGCGTGACCCGCACCGCGCTGACGGCCTTCCCGGCGCCTTCGGTGGCCGGGGATGTGACCAACGGCAACGTCAGCCCGAACGACGGGGCGACCATGCTCGCTGTGCTCAACTCCGATGCGGGCTCCACGCACGGCCTGACCGTGACGGTGGTGTCCGGTGTGGACGGGCTGACGGCGGGGCCGCGTTCGTACACGATCCCGACGTCGGCTAGCGGCACGCAGCTTGTCGGCCCGTTCCCGATCCAGTTCTACGGATCGCAGCTCCTGTGGAATGTTGACTCCACGCAGCTCAAGGTTGCCCCGTATTCACTGCTCGGCCCGTAGGCCGCGCCGCAGCTCGGCCGCCTCTCGCGCTCGCTTGATCCGGCGGCTCCGCCGCTGTCCGATCCGGGCACCGTAGACGGCGCCGCCGTCCGGGAGTTTGATGCGGGCCCAGACGGCGTACGACTTGCCCAGCATTCTGGCCACCGGCCTACCCCCTGTCGTTTTTGATCTTGCCCTTGCGGCGCTTGGGCCGGTAGGACCGCTGGAGCGGCAGCAGTTCCAGACGCCGGGCGGTAGCGGCGTGCCGCTCCTCCGCCCGGCGCTGCGTCCGTCGGCCCCGACTGTTCACCGCGTCCGGGGCGTGTCGGCCGTCATGCTCAGTGGCACCACCCCGGCGCCGCGCGCCCAGTCCAGAAGCCGGGTCACGGTGTCGCCCGCCGTCGCACCGTCCCACTTGGGCGCGTGCTCCACCTCGGGCACTTCGGCGAAGTCGTCCCAGTGCGACAGCTTGTAGTGGTAGGTGATCGTGCCGTGGGGCGTGTCGATCCCCACGATGAAGTAGCCGCCCTCGAACATGGGGCCGTCGTTGGGGTGGTGCGCCTTGGACCGCCAGGAGATGTCGGCGCGCTCAGCGGCCAGCGTCGCCGTGAGCGCGCGACGATGGTCGTACAGCTCCTCCATCGTGTGGAAGCCGTCGGTGAGCTGCGCCGGGTGGCCCTTGACGACAGGCATCGGCCCCCGCTCGTCGTCCAGGGGCTCCTGGTGCGTCCGGTAGTCGTCGCCTGTGTGCGTGTGCCAGTCGTGCTGACCGTGCTGGTGAACGATGGGCATGCTCACGCCTGAGGCCGATCCTGGATCGGGCGTGCCCCGAACGTCGGGAGATCCCGGGTGGTCCGCACCTGGGGCACTGCGGGAGGGTCCACGACGGTGGCCGGGCGCGGCACCGGGCCGGGCATACCCTGGTCGCTGCGGATGCCCGCACGCATGAACCAGTCCTTCGCTTCGACGAGCCTGTTGAGCGCGGTGGTCAGCTCGGCCGAGTCGTTCGGGATGCGGCGCAGAAGGTCGGCGGCGACCTCGTAGGTGGGCCGGGACAGGCTCTGAAGCTTCTCGGGCAGGTGGGAGAACGCCAGCCAGGCCATCGCGGTCTGGACGCCGGGGTCGCGTCCGAAGGTGATCATGCGGGCGTGGTCGGCAGTGCCGTAGGCGGGATTCGTCATGCGGTTTCTTCCTTCTCCTCGCAGTAGCATTCGCCGGGCTCACACCGGCAGGTCGCATCCGAGCAGCACTCGGTCGAGTTGTTTTCGATCTTGTAGTTGAGATCCAGATTCAGGGCGTCGGCCCATCGATAGCCGCCCTCCTCGGTCAGATACCACCAGCCGTACCCGTTCACGGTGTGGATCTTCGCCGGGACCTCGCGCGGGTCGACCCCGGCGCGGCGTTCGATCACCCAGCCGATCTCGATACACGGGCCCGCATCGTTCAGCGTCCGATCATGGCAGGACCGGCACAACATCAGCAGGTTGCGGGGATCGTTCGACACGTCCGACGCGGCCCTGTGTACGCCCCCAGAGCCGCGTGTCATCCGGTGGTGCGGGTCGAGGGCCGTGAACGCGCGGCAGCCCTCGCAGGCCCCGTATGAGCGGGCCTGCGCGAGGGCTTTAGCCGCCTCGAACGTCATGTCAGGACGGCTCGGGTGCGCCGGGCTCGGGGCGCCGGAAGCTGATCAGCTCTTTGTATCCCTGCATGGCGGGCGGGTAGCCCATGCCGTCATCGCGGGTGACGATGGCGTGCGGGTCACGTCCGGCCTTCTTGATCAGCCTGCGGCGCTGGCGGCTGGTGATCTTCCGCCCGTAGATCTGGATGCGCCTGGTGGTGTCCATCCTGTCCATCTCCTCCTGTATGCCACCAGCGTACACCCAGGGATGTCAGCAGGGGCAGTGCTTGGTCTTGCTGTGCTGAGGGTTCGGGAAGTGGCCGGTGGCCCGCTTCTCCAGGTTCGCGCAGTGCCCCTTGACCTGCTTCGGGTTGACGTACTTGCCCAGATGGTCCAGGCAGCGGCAGAACGCGCACGGCTCGGCCCATCGAATCTTCGCCGCGCCCTCCCCGGAGGTCCAGTAAGCGTCCAGCCGCGCCTCCCCCGCCGCACCTTTCGGGGTGACGGCGAAGGAGGAGCGGATGGCGTACCCGAGGTCGCGGGCGAGCTGCGCAAGCTGCATGCGATCAGGCTACGGCCAGTACCGCCCGACCCGCCCGACCGCCGCAACGATGCCCGGAATGCAGACGACCATCACCAGCAGGGCCGCGCCGCTCAACGGGAAACTTCGCCCGAGACGATGTACTCCTCGAACGCCTTGGCGCGTCGGAGGATGTCTCCGCTAGCCGAGACCCGACCGGCTGCGGCGCCGCTCGCCACGATCGCCTGCGCGAGCGCTTCGAGCCTGAGACGTTCAGCGGGGCGCAGCTTGTCCTCGACGGCCATCAGAGTCCGGCCTTGGTGACGCCGTAGACGGCCTGGGAGTGCGTGAACCCGTCGCCCGCGCTGGCCTCCAGCTGGTGGATGAGCCCGCTGCGGGAGAACGGCTGCATCTCCAGGTAGCCCTTGGCCGCACGGGCGGCCTGCTCGTTGTAGTCGATGTGCAGCGAGTCGACGGCTGCCGTTGCGGCCTTGACCGTGTAGCCGTCCCCCGAATCCGAGGAGAGCTGGTGGATCAGGCCCTTACGGGAGAAGCCCTCCATGTTCAGGTAGCTCTGTGCGTCCCGTGCGGCGTTGCGCTGCTCCACGCTGACCGGCGGGGCGGAGGAGACCGGCGGGCGGCTCGTCGGTGCGGTAGTGGGCCGGGTGGTGGTGGGCTGAGTCGGGATGCTGGTGGGGCCGGGCGTCGGGGTGGCGCCGCCGCCGCAGGCAACCCCGGCAGCCAGGGCGAGTACTGCCGCGCCGACCACGGCCAGGGTGCGGATCTTGCTCATATCTTCTCCTCCATGATCAAAAACGACTTCGGGATGGCGGGCGGCCTGGATGTCGCCTTCCAGGCCGCCCGTGCCGGTGTGCACCCGAACCGGCGTCGGCTGAGAAACCCCCGGGTCATCCGGCCTGGATAGGTCGGGGGTCTGTGCGTGGTCCTGGCGGGAGTCGAACCCGCGCCTCGTCTTGCCGAACCCGGGTGATGCCCGGTGGGATGACGCGCTCTGCCGTTGAGCTACAGGCCCGAACCCCGGTGCGCGGAACCCGCCGGGCCGGGCCGCAGACCGGGGGGCCGCCGCAGTTGGAGCGGCCCGCCCGGACTCCGCTAGATCCGATCCTCTGGCGCCCCCTCCAGCATTGCCACGAAGCCGCCAGCGAGGCCAGCCATGCGGTCGACGCCCGGCTCTGTGGTGGTGACGGTGACGTACGGGCTGCCCTGGACGACCTCGATGAAGTCCAGCACCTCGCCGGTGCGCGGGTCCACGCCGGGCTCCCCGACGTTCCCGACCTTCTTCGCGTAGTCCGTGAGCGCCTTCAGGAAGGCGGGGTTGATCGCCTTCACGATCTCGTCGGGGTACTGCTTGAGGCACCACTTCAGGGCCGCCTCCGGGTCGGTCACCTTCGCGGTGGTCCGGCCGCCCGAGTAGCCCACTGAGGCCAGCTTGGTGCCGTCGGGCAGGTAGGCACCGACGCGCTCCACGCGCCGCACCCCCATGTCCTCGGTCACCTTCACCCGCAGCGCCTTGGCCAGCGGGTCCAGCACCTTCAGGTATGTCTCCAGTGCGGCCAGCTTCTCCGCGTCCGTCAGTCCCGGCGAGTTGCCGATCACGGCGGCCTCGGGGATGTCGTCTGTCATGCCTGCTCCTCAGCGCAATCCGGTGTGGTTGTTCCTGCAACAGGTGCAGGCGTTGTCGAACATCTGTCCGTGCTTGCCCAGCGAGCACGCCCAGCAGCCCTCGTAGGGGATGCGACTGCCGCCGGTGGCCTTGCCCAGACCTAGCGCCTTGGCAAGGCGCTTCAGCGGACCTTCCTTCTCGGACGTCACGCGCACTCCTCCATCGGTTGGTTGCAGATGCGCAGTGTGCGGGTGATCTCGGCTCGCATGTTCTCCACCGACCGGCCCTTGCCGGGCGTGGCGGGGGATGTGACCTGGGTGTGCCCGCAGGGGCAGCGCCAGATCTGGTGCTTGTTCGAGCGGACCAGGGTGAACCCGGCCCGCTCGAACGTCCGGCACAGCGCCGAGCTGGCCTTCATCACTGCGCCTGCGGGTCCGGGGTGGTGCGCTTGGCCTGCTCGGTCGCCGCGTGCACGGCCAGCTCTCGGGCCTCGTACAGCACCTGGTCCAGGGTTTCCGTGTCGGACACCTGAATCTTCAGGAGACCCCGGGCCTCGGCTATGACCTTCAGGCCCTCGATGCCGCTGACGGAGTTGTCGGGGGCCAGGGCCTCGTCTCCCAGCCGTCCGGCCAGAACATCCGTCGCGCTACGCGGCGGCAGGGCGGGGTCGGCGCCCGGGTCGGAGACCTTGCGGTTGTGCAGGCTCTTCCCGGCCATCCAGTCGTACAGCTTGACCGTCTTGTCCAGCTCCAGGGTCGCCAGCTTGTCATGCTGGGTGCGGACCTCGGTGTCGGTCCAGGAGGTCTTCGGCGGCTTCGGCGGCTCCTGCGGCCCATCAGCGTTGACGCCCCGGCGGTGCTGGTCGAACGCCTGCTCCGTCCGGGGCCGGGCGTCGTCCCAGCTCTCCCGCGCCGACGCCTGCGCCTTCTGTCCGTCGTCGTCCTCGCCGCCGGGGTAGGTGCCGGACAGGGCCAGGGTCAGGTAGCGGCGGCCGTACGTCATCGCCGATCCGATGTCCTGCGGGCCGGACCGGCGCGGGTCGGGCAGCGGCCAGAAGCCGGTCTCCCGCTCCCCGGCCTCGTGCAGCAGCGACACCTCCAGGATGAAGCCGCCGGTCGGGTCAAGGACGCTCTTCGAGGTCACGGACAGGCCGTGTTTGCCGAGTGCCGGTAGCACCGTCTCGACAACCTGGGCCAGGTCGGCGTAGCCGTAGGAGCGGTCGTAACTGCGTCCGTCCTTCGTCTCACCCTTGACCTTGGCCTTCTCGTCCTTGAGCAGCTTGGGCAGCTCGGATTGGAATGCGGCCAGCGCCTCGGCGAGGCTGATGTGCGGGGCGGTTCCGTTGTCCCAGACCTTCGGGGTTGCGGTCTCTGTCATGTGCGTACCTTCCTGGTGGACTGTCTACGCACAGCATACACGAGGGGCGCCACCCGTCAACCATCACTTCCTGTTCCTTCTGATCTTGATGACGCTGCCGTAGAGGTGTTCGACGCTGCCTACGCGGACATAGCCGCGCTTGTGCGCCCCGGCGTCGTCGTGGATGTGCACGCGAATCTTCCTACCCCGGTGGGACTGCCGCTGGACGAGGCCATCGATCAGGTAATAGACGGTGACCTTCACCTGGCGTCCTCCTCCGGGTAGTTGTGCGCGTGATTCACCGCGTAGCAGTTCTCCGGGTCGGCGCACTCGACCACCCTCGGCTGGTAGCGCGGGTTCGGCTCGGCGTCCTGCTGCCGCCGGAACGCGGCGTGCTCCCGCTCCCAAGCCACCGTGCGGGGCATCAGCGCCTCCCTGGAGCCCTCCGGCAGGTCGGCCCGTACGCGGGCCACCAGCTCGGCCACGGCCGCCGGAAGATCGCTCAAAGCCAGCCGCCCGCCGGTGGTCACCTCCGGCTCCGCTTCATCCCGAGGCGTGCCGTACTGGCCGGGCGCCCACGGGGAGACATTGCGCGCCGCCACGATGTCCCGGACTGCGCGCCGGACATGCGCGGGCATCATCCAGTCGGTCTGCTCGGCGTAGTGGTCCTTGACGGCCTCCAGGCAATCCTCAAAAGCCGCATCGGGAAGGACGGCCTGCCAGGCGATCACGTCACCGTCGCCGACGGTCCGGCGGTCAAACGCTGCCATGGCGCCCAGAAGGCGTGCAGTCTCGGAAAGGTTCACAGTCCCTGCTCCTCGTACTTGCGGGCGATGTCGAGCGCTTGCCCGACTCGCTGATCAGTCGTGCTCGGCCGGTACGGCGCACCGGACGTCGGGACCAGGCCGTTGCCGGGCCGCCGGGGAGCCCTCTCGGCCGCCGTGCGCATCCAGTTGCGCCACGTGGCAGGCCAGTCCACCTTGCGGGCCTTCACGCCGGGGCAGCCCAACCAGTAGTCCATGAACTTCTCGTGCTCGCGCTTCCCGTCGATCACTGCCGCCAACTGCTCACCGGCGAACCAGGTCCGCATCTGCTCGTCGGGCATGAAGTTCGGGGGGACTCTCGTCGCGCGTGAAGACTCCGAAGGAGTCTTAGTTTTCTTCTGGTCTTCTAGAGAGGAACGAGGGGGCGTTTTTCCGCCGTTCGGTTTACCTGCGGAAACGTCCTGTTCTCCCTGGTCAGACCGAGGGGGCGTTTTTCCGCCGTTCCCGAGGGGGCTGTTTTCGCCCTCTCGGGGGTCAGTCAGTACGTAGCTGACGCTCGATCCGCCAGTGACGATGGGGGTCCGTTCGCGGCGCAGATACCCGGCCTCTTCAAGGGCGCGGGTCATGGTCCGTACGGCCGCGCGTTCTCCGGGCCCCGCCGCGATGATCCCCTCTTCGGTGATCGGGTAGCCGTCGGCGTGGCTCTGCATCCAAGCCAGCAAGCCGCGCGCCGCCCAGGACAGCGAGTCGTCCCGCACCCAGGCGTTAGAGATGATCGTGAAGTGGTCGGTCGGCAGCGGACCGCGCCTGATGGTGATTGTCAAAAGGTGACCCTTTTCAGATAGGGCACCCTCGGGAGTTGCCGCGCCTGTATGGCGTCGGTAGACTCCGGGGTGACGACGAGTACGAGTTGAGAGCATTTCAACGCCTCGGGCCAGCCAGCCCGGGGCGTTGCTCTATTTCTACACCCCGTCAGGCTGCGGGTGACAGCTCCTCGGGGTGGTCGTACCAGACCCGCTGCGTCCGCTTGGCGAACTGCTCCCGGATCGTGGAGGCGTACCAGAGCGGTTCCTTGATCTCGGGGAAGTCCACCGGGGGCAGGTGGTCGCGCTGCTTCCACTGCTGCGGGGTGAACCGCTCGACGCGCATGTGCCGGGCGATACCGGCCAGGTCCACGATCTGCCGGGTCCGCTCCAGCTCGCGCAGGGTGTCGTCGGGTCCGGTCAGGATGGCGTTCTTCAACCTCCTGATCTCGGCTGTCAGCCGGTCGATCTCCTGGCTCGCCTCCTGCCACATCGTTTTATAACTGGGCATATCTGTTCCTCACCTCTGTGCCGGGTGTCCGTCAGTTAGCAGCATACAGTACCGATCTCCCGCCAGCCATGGTCAACACCCGGCCTGACGTGCTCTGTAGAGTCTTGGTTGACAGCGGGCGCCGGGCGTGTGCATGATGGAGCCGTTCAAGACCACCGAGGAGGAACCGAAGATGCTCGACCCGGTTGTACTTCCACTGCCCCTGGCCCTGGCCTTCATGGTCGCCCTGGCCGTCTTCCTGTACGCCGTCGACCGCTTCCTGCACACCGACGCCCCGAGTCTCTGGGCTGTGGCTCCCGCCAAGGCGCCCGGCCGTCACCGTCTCGGCCTCGTCGCCGAGCCGTACCGGTACGACTGGGCAGCCGCCACCGCCGAACGGCTCACCCGGGATTACGCCGCCCTCGTTGCCGCCCAGCCCGCCTTCATCGCACCCAGCTGGCATCAGCCGTTGACAGAATTCGAGCAGCGCATCGGCGTGCTGGAGCCGGATACCCGCGAGATGGCCGCGATCCGATGACGGAGCCGTCCGAGCGCACGGTGCGGACCGAGGCGATACGCATTCCGCGCACGCGCGAGAGCTACGGCAGTTGCGCCGCCCTGCTCGCCAGCATCCGCGACGACGGACTGCGCCGCCCGATCACCCTCTGGCGAGACGGAACCCTCATCTCCGGCAGCCGACGGCTGTTCGCGCACCTGCTGCTGGAGAGGCCCCGGATCCAGGCCGTCTTCGTGGACAACATCGAAGATGCCGCGAAGCAGTTGCTCGCCGACGGCGAGGACGACCACCTCTCCGTGCCACTGAAGTGGAGCGAGGTTTGCCGCCTGTGGGAGGTTCTGCGCCGCCTGGACGCCCCCGCCGCCGCCAAGCGCGCTGATGCGTCCCGGCGCCGGGGTGTGGAGCTGCGCAAGCAGACGCAGACCGGCAAGCGCAAGCCGGGCCGGTCGAGCAGCCGCACCGACGACTACGTGCTTGGCGTCATCTGCGAGCCGTTCGACATCTCCGCCGCCACCGCCCGGCGCATCGAAGTCGTCTACCACACCGGCTACGGCGCCACGGATGTGCCGGACGATAAGCGCGAGCTGGCCCGTGAGGTCATGCGCGGCATCGACGAGAGCGGCAACGTCTGGGCCAACTATCAGCGGCTGAGGGGTGTCCGCACCACCGTGACGCGGCCACGGCCGGTCGAGACTGCCGAAGCAGCCCCCGCCGCCCGTCAGCGGACCGCATGGCACAGGTCCCTGCCTCAGATGGAGGGGCTGGTGGCCGGGCTCGTCGAGTTGGGCCCGCCCAACGCCGAGCTGACCTGGGAGCAGGTCGGGCCGGTACACACCCGCCTCATGGCCGTACGCCGTGAGCTGGAGAAGATCATCAAGCAGATGAAAGAGAGCAACCCGTCATGAGCAACCCGAGGCCGACCGACCGCGTCACGTACGAGATGGTCGAACGCAAGGTGGGGGACCTGTGGGTCGACCCCAACGTCCAGCGCAGCCTGAAGAAGTCCCGCGTCAACGCCATGGCGGGCAACTTCCGGCCCGACGCGCTCGGCGTGCTGACCACCTCCTACCGCTCCCCGAAGCGGATCCACGTCATCGACGGGCAGCACCGCTACCGTGCCGCCGAGGCCGCCGCGCACACCGGCACCATCCAGACGATGGAGTACCACGGGCTGGCCATCCCCGAAGAGGCCGCACTGTTCCGGCTGCTCAATGCCACCGAGAAGGTCTCCCGCATCGACCAGTTCCTCATCGCCTGCGTTGAGCAGAACCCCGACGCTACGCGCCTGGCCGGGTTCCTGGCCGACCACGGCTGGACGGTCGGCAGCGGAGCCGTTGAGGCCCGGCTGTCCGCCATCGGCAGCCTGGAACGCGTCTACGCCTTGGCGCCCGAAGCAGCAGACGGAACCCTGGCCGTGCTCACCGTCGCGTTCGGCCACCGCGCCGCCGCTGTGCAGGGTTCCCTGGTGGAGGGCCTGGGCCGGATGCTCGCCAGGTACGGTCGCGATGTTGACCTGGACGACCTGGCGAAGCGGCTGGCCAGCGTCCCCGGCGGCCCGGATGGACTGGTCGGCAACGCCCGAGGTCAGCAGCTCACCCGTACCGGCAACCTGTCCAAGCAGGTCGCCCGGGTCATCACCAACCTGTACAACCAGCGCCGTCGCACCACCGCGCTGCCCGAGTGGTCGTGACCGCAGAGGGCCGCAAGCGCCACGAGCGCAATCAGGAACGCCAGAACCCGGCTCTCCCCACGGAGGGCCGGGCTCCGGCCGCCCCCCGCTACACCGAGCGCTGGATCATTCGGGATGCCCCCGTCGGGCGCCCCGGCGTGGTCTGGCTGAAACGCCCCATGCCAGACGGGCAGTGGCCTGCCGACCAGCGCCTACCCCGTGACGACTCGTTCAGCTGGTGGGTGCGCTCGCACTGCGGCCATCAGGGCGGGGTGCGGCAGTGGGCGTTCTACGAGGAGCGCTACGCCGACATGTACGAGCATGTGTTCCGTGAAAACCCGTGCCGGTGGAGCCGATGCCCCGAGTACATGATCCAAAACGATAGGAAGCTGAGCCGAGGATGACCATCCACCCCGACAGGCTGGCGAAGCTGCTCAGCGATGATGACCGGACCGGCGGCCATGCCCTGGGCGAGGATGTCCAAAAGCTGACGGACGACGAGGTGGTCAGCCTCTCGAATATCTTGGAGCACTGGGGGTGGGTGGTCTCCCGCGAGTTGACACGTCGCGCGGGGCTGCGACGTGGCTAACTGGGCATGGCCGCACACTCCGGCCAGCAACTACGCCCGCCTGCGGCTGTACGGTGGCCCGTTCGACGGCGAGGAGGTGGCCTTCCTGCCGCCGAACCTGGCCGCCCCCGCGCAGATCGTGTGGTCCGGCTGGTCCCCGCAGGGCTTCACCGCCTGGCTGTACGAGTGGCACGGTCAGGTGACCATGGACCGGGGGCGCACCGACGCCCTGGTCTACCTGGCCACCGGCCGCCGCCTCGGTCCCGAGGAGATCCCGCCGCTGATCGCCGAAGACACCGAGACGTGGGCCGACGGCGCCGATCTGCTGCTGCGTCTGACGTCGCTCATCAAGCACGGCGCCCTGCTCTGGCCCGGCCTGTGAAGGTCTGGGCCCGACGAGGGTTTCCCCGACCTTTACGTACGTCCGCTGGAAGTTCACTGAATGGAGACATGGCATGGGCAACCCCGACAATAAGAGGCGGTCCGACGGCGGCCTCTTCGGCGGCAAGGCCGCGCAGTCCGGAGCCAAGGCGTACAAAGCGACCGGCAAGGTGCCGTCCCGGCAGATGCGGATCGGCACGGGCGCCGAGAATCTTGCGGCCCGCCGCATCTGGCGGATGCTGTTCGGCGACGACGACAAGTAGGAAGAGGTCTCCGGGCGTCCCGTAGGCTGGCCCTCGTAGGAGGAGACCATGACCCGCCGCCCGGACCGCAAGACCAGCAACGACCACACCCGCGCCCCCGACGTGCTCGACGCCCTGTCCCGCCGAGAGATCGAGCTGGACCCGACAATCGACGCCTGGGCGCGGCAGCCGGGCGAACTGCCCCGCAACTACGGCCTGTTCCTGATGTACCGGGACATGGGCCGGATCCGTACCGTTGCGCAGCTCGCCGCCCTGTCCCCGCTCTCGTTCTCGGCTACGGCCCGCATCGCCCGCTTCAACAAGTGGACGGCGCGGGCCGGGCTGTATGACGCCGAACAGGATCGCATCGCCGGAATCCGCCTCCAGGACGCCCGCGAAGAAATGGCCCGCAAGCACCAGGCCGCCGCCCGCAAGCTGATGGACAAGGCCCTAGAGCGGCTGAAGACCCTCGACGTCGACTCCATCAGCCCGCACGCCCTGGTGTTGATGCTCGACACCGCCGCCCGCATCGAGCGCGCCGCACTGGGCCTGGAAGTGCTGAACAAGGGCGCCAGCTCGCAGACCTCCGTCACCGTGGCCGCCACCACGAAGACCGACGCCGCCGGGAAGCCGGAGATGCGCGTGGAGGTCGGTGTGCAGCACGACAACATCATGAAGACCCTGGACGCGATGGTGCAGCGCATGAGCCCGGAGCAGATCACTGCCGGGTACCAGGAGCTGACCGCGAGCGCCGAGGAGGCGACTCGCGAACTGGACGCCGCTCTTCCTGCACCTCCTCCGCAGTGAGGGCGAGCGCGGCCGGAGGTCGCCCCGCCGGGCAAACGGGCGACCTCCGGGCACCGCGCATGTACGACCCGTGCCTTCAGCCCGCAGGTCACGCACCATCCCCGCGTAGTTTTCGATCATGAGTCTGTCCGCCGCCCAGAAGCTGGCCCTGCTGCCGCCCGCGCTGCGCCGTCAATGGCTCCAGGCCCAGAACCGCGAGACGCTGGAGGAGATCCAGAAGGGCGCTTGGTGGTGGGTCGGGCGGCCCGAGCAGTTCAAGCCGCCCGGGGACTGGCTGGTCTGGCTGATCCGCTCCGGTCGCGGCTGGGGCAAAACGCGCACCGGCGCCGAAGACCTCCTCGACCGGGTGTTCCGCCATCCCGTGGATGCCTTCGGCCAGCGCACCGAGTGGCTGGTGATCGCCGAGACGCTGAACGACTGCCGCACCGCCTGCCTTGAGGGCAACTCCGGCATCCTGTCGATCCTGCACCGCATGGGCCTCGTGAAGGGCAAGGACTTCCGGTACTGGAAGTCGCCCAAGCTCATGATCGAATTCACGTCCGGTCAGGTCATCTACTTCGAGGGCGCCGACAACGCCGACGTCGGCCGAGGCTTCAACCTGGCCGGGCTGTGGGCCGACGAGCTGGCCAAGTGGCGCTACACGTACAGCGCCTGGTACGAGGGCATCCTGCCGTCGCTGCGCGCCCCGCTCATCGACGACCACCCCCGCGCCGTGGTCACCACCACCCCGAAGCCGATCAAGCTGCTGATCGAGTGGCAGCACGAGACGGACGGCACGGTCGTCATCACCACCGGCTCGATCTTCGACAACATCATGAACCTGTCGCGGAAGGTCGTCGACCAGCTCAAGAAGATCTACGAGGGCACCCGCGCCGGGTTGCAGGAGTTGTACGGGCACCTCCTCGAAGAGATCGAGGGTGCACTGTGGAACCGCACCATGATCGAAAACAACCGCATCAAGGCTGCCGACCTGCCCGAACTGAAGATGCGCGTCATCTCCATGGACCCCGGCGCCACTGGCGCGGGCGACGAGACCGGCCTGATCGCAGCCGGGCGCGGCTACAACGGCGACGACTACGTCCTAGCCGACTGGACGATGAAGATTGTCGGGCACGCCGCCGCCCGCCGCGCCTGGGAGATGTTCCTGCGCTACGACGCCACCTGGCTGATCATCGAAACGAACATGGGCAAGAAGTGGCTCATGCAGGTCGTCACCGACGCCTACGCGGAGATGCAGAAGGAGCACGAGCCGGGCTGCCCCGGCCCGGACAAGGACGACCCGGACGAGGGGTGCCAAGGCTGCCTGTTCCCCCCTGGTCCGCCGCCGGTCAAGGAAGTCACCTCCCTAGCCGGGAAGAAGCTGCGCGCCGAACCGGTCGCCTCCCGCTACGAGCAGAACCGCTGGCACCACGTCGGCACCTTCGTCGAGCTGGAGGACCAATGCTGTACGTGGGTCCCCGAGGATGCGAAGAGCCCCGACCGCATCGACGCCCTCGTGCAGGCCGGACTGTTCCTGATGGGCAAAGAGAAGGGGCTGGTCCGCATCGCCGCCCCGTCCGTCAACGACTGGATGCCCTCCAGCTCGGCGTACGGATAGGCTGTTCGAGGAAAGTGGGTCCGGTTCGGCCTCTGGCCTGACGGATCGGCACCGGGATGAAGCGCGGCAGTGCCGCGACACTCAAGACGCCCCGACTACCCCGCTCCGGGGCTCGGGGCGTTCCTGGCCCAGCAGATGCAGCAGGACGTACCGTCCGGGATGACGTGCCCCTCGCGCCGCAGCTGCTCGATGCACCGCCGTGACGGGCACGGGCATTCGTGCGGGTCCGCCTTCCCCGCATCCAGCACGAGCAGGCCGTGATAGCCGAGCGCGTTTAGCGCCTCGCCGATCTCCCGCTCCGCCACGTCCCCGTCAGTCGCCATGATCACGTAGAACCGCTGAGTCTCCACGCCCGTTACAGACGTCGCACCAGGCTGAACTGTCCGGGCATGAAGAGAGGCCCCCTATCCCCACGGGGGGTGGGATTGGGGGCCTCTCTGCGCCGATGCTACCGGCGCGGTCGCCGTGCGCGCCGCAGCCGCGCCAGGCGCTTCGCCCGCAAGTCCTTCAGCTCGTCGATCAGCTCGGACATGGCGCGGCTGTCCAGCGCGTCGAAGGTGGCGATGGTGGCGGTGCGCTCCGCGTAGGGCAGCTCGGTGCGGCACAGGTCCATGGCGAAGCGGGCCTGCTCCCGGCTCGGCGCCCGGCGCCACGGGTTGACCGTGGGCAGCTCGAATGCGTCCTTCTCCAGCTCCTGCGCGCTCATCACGTCCGCCACCTCCGTCGGGCTTGTCCTCCTTCACGTTCCAGGGTGACTGAAGATCGACCGATGTTCAAGCAGGAATCTGGGCTAATCGTCTATCCGGGGTTGACACTCGCCATGGCCGCAACTAAGCTGAGAGACGACAGACCGACCAGGGAGGATGTTCCACATGGACGCAGGAATCGCCGACACGCTCAACCGCCACGTCGTGCAGCTCATCACGCGGCGCCTCGACCAGATCGATAGCGGCATGGACATTGAGCCCGATAGGCGCTGGCAGTTCTGCCACATGGCGGGATCGTTCATGGGCGAGAACGACAGCGTCTCCGATGGGGATCGGGCCTGGCTGTTCGGCATGCTGGCCGCCCGCACGCCCGGCGTCGACTTCGACGGTCACCCAGCCGACTGCGACTGGGAGAACCTGTTCAGCCACTTCCGGGCCGAGATCCTGGCTCGCCGTGACCCGAAAACCCCTTCCGTACGCGTGGCAGAGTCCCCCGTGCGGGATGGTGTAGGGTCTCAGTAGACGGAGGGGATCGGGACTGGCTCACGCCTCCCCGGTCTGTCAACCCGAGCGGTCGGCCCCCCGTCCCGCTCGGGAGGTAGGGCCACCCGGTCCCCTCCACCCCGGCACACATCCTGGAGGAACACCCTCATGCCCGAATTGACCCTGTACCGCGTCGATGCCCGTGGCCGCGTCAACCTGGACGGCATCGTGGACAAGGGCATCGAGTTCTACACCGCCGAGAAGGACGACGACGGCAGCATCCACCTCGACCCGGTGAAGGTCGCCACCACCGCCGTCAAGCGCACCAGCGTCGACTTCACGGTCGAGACGGAGCAGCACCCCACCTACTGACCGGCCCCCCGCCCGCCCGCAACGGAGGAGACCCGATGACCAACAAGACCCGGCACCTCGGCAACGAATCCGGCAAGTCCAGCAACCGCTGGTTCGGTCGCGGCACAGGTCACCCCCGTGGCCACGGCGCCTCGGCTGGTGACGGCCGCACCTCCGACAAGTCCCTGCTCGGCAAGATCGTCGTGGTCTTCAAGGGCGGCGACAAGCCCAAGAAGTAACCAGGCCGCGCGGCATCTGATAGGAGCTCGGATGCCGCGCCCCGGGGAGATAGCTCAACGGTAGAGCCACGCTTCGGCACAGAGACGCAGGTTCGACTCCTGCTCTTCCCACGGAAGACGCACCGGGGCACCGGGTGCGACACCCCAAGACGACCACAGGTGCAAGTGCTGGACGATGCCCCCACGCCTCGGGGGATGAGGCCACGACCAGCACGACGGCCGACAGATGACCCGAACATATGCGGGCGGCCGGGACCGGGCAGGGTGTTTTGAAGATGTGCGGCCCGCACGCCTGCTGGCTTCGATGCCACCGGTCCACGCGAAGGAACGCTGGAGGACGGCACTACCTGGAAGGCCATTGGCCCAATGCGGGAAACTGCCGACACTCACCCTGGCGTCAACCCGAGTGGTCGCCTTGAGTAAGCGGCCGACGTTGTAGCTCAGCAGATAGAGCACCTGCCTCACGGCAGGAGGTCGGCGGTGCGAATCCGTCCAACGTCACGGCCCCCGGGAGATAGCCAACCTGGGGTGGTAAAAGGAAAGGCCAGGCGCCGCCTAGTGGGTCGACACGCGAAGCGGAAGAAAGCCTAGTACCGCCGCGTAGCTCAGATGGCCAGAGCTGGGGCCCAAAGCCCTGAGTCGGAGGTTCGAGTCCTCCCGTGGCACGACCGAAAGTGCTTCGTGGCTTGCACGCAGGTCGTACACAGTCCACCCTCCCGGGTGAGCAGCTGTGACGCGCAGGAAGCCGCCGAGGACGGCCTGACACGGCCGTGACGCCCGCAGAGCGGGAGGCCCCGCAGGGGGTAGTGGCGCACAGGTTGCGCCTGGTAACAGGAAAGGCCAGCAAGGACCCACCGCCCGGACACGGGAGAATCGGTGAGCCGGGGACATGCCCTGGAGACCCGGGCTGGCTCAGTACCGCCGTGAAGCTCTGGAGGTGGAGCGCCCCCTAACCCGGGGAAGACGGGGTTCAACTCCCCGCACGGCACGGAGGCAGCCATGCCTAGCTGTTCACTCACGACGGTGTCTGACCCAAGCGAGAAATGGCACCACCTCGCCCGTCATGGCGACGGCCCGGCGGGCGAGGTGGGCACGACAACTGAACAAGGTGACGTAGCTCAGAGGAAGAGCACCCCCGGCCGGACCGCGCCGTGCGCACGGCTAACGGCGACCCCCGGCCTGATTCAGCCGGTGCGAAGGGGGAGGAGCGGCCCCAAGGCCCCCCTGAAAACTCGGAAGATCATCCGGGCCGACAGGGACCAGGCCGGAAGGACCCCGGTGGTTCGAGCCCACCCGTCACCACGGATGCGGAGGAGAGCAAAGCGGGCCCGCCCCGACCTCAGCCCTCCGCTGTCGCCCAGACGAAGGCTCTTACCGGACGCTGGGCGGCGGGTCGCCGGGATGCACCGAGGGAATCCCCCGTGGCCACGGCGTGGATTCGCGTCCCGGCGACCTACCACGTAACCCCCCAAACGAGGAGGAGAACGGCATGAACGACGTCGACAAGATCTGGGCCGCACTCGGCAAGGCCATTCGCAACAACGCCAGCACCAAGCAGGTCAACAGCATCGCCGCCCGGCTCAACCGCGTACGGGGTCCGAAGGGGGCATAGCGGTGGGATTCTTCAAGAGCGTCCGCAACGTCATCACCGGGGAGAAGGCGAGCAGGGCGACCACCCCGCCCATGCAGGCGCAGAAACCGAAGTACGGCGACAAGAAGATGGTCAAGGCGAAGAACCCGAAGAAGAGCAAGTGAAAGGGTGCGGGGTATGGACGACTTAGCCCTACGCATCGCCGCGACGAAGGTCCGGGCCATCCGCCCCGGACTCGACGACTCTCAGGCTCTTGCTGCGATTCGGGCGCTTCTCACCATGGGGTGGCGCCCGCCCGCCCTGCCGCAGCCGTTGGTGGAGCCCCACAGGCCAATGCGCGGCAGCGATATCGACGTCTGGATCAAGCGGTGGCGTGATTCGTTCCGCGAGTCCGACGGCAGCCGTACGGGCGTCTGGTATGCCCTCGACGATCTGCTCGACAACTACCGGGAGCACGCCGACACGGGCACCCCGCTGGTCGACGAGGTCCAGGGGCCGCAGGCCAGCACATAACAGCGTGGCGTTTTCGATCATGAAGGTCGGGCCGGAGTTGGGTATCACGGGGTTCGACTCCCCGCCGGTCCACGATCCCCGGCGCCCTGGCTTACGCCCCGGGGATGTTGTTGACCCTGTCGTGCGCTGGGCGCAGAACGCGGTCCATCGTGGCTCACGGGCGTTGTGGTGGTGTCCGAATGCGTACCTCCACGGCAGGGTTCCAGGCGAGATAGCTCAGCGGCCTAGAGCACGGACCCCGGATAGTGCGGCTATCGGGGTCTGGGACGCAGGTTCAAATCCTGCCCTCGCCACCGTCCGTTCCGGCTGGACGGCCCCCCGGCGCACCGTGTAAGCTGAGGGCCGACAGATACCACGTTGGAGGAGATCACATGCAGTACGCAGACCCGGCCCTTGTCTGGACCGAGTGGGAGGCCAACAACGCGGACCGGGACGAGGCGACCAAGCTGCTGGCCCTGCGCGAGTACATCGCCGCAACGGCCCGGGACTGGCGCAACGCGGGGGAGATCACCGCCGAGTGGGCGAACAAGAAACTCACCGTGCTGGGCATCACCAACCTGATCGGCTTCACCAGCACGTACGTCGTGGAGGCCACCGTCTCCGGCACGGTGTCGGTCGGGATCCAGGCCGCAACCCGCGCCGAGGCCCTGACCCTGTTCGAGGACCGCGTGAGCACTGGCGTGCAGACGATGGTGTCCGTGCAGGCCACCTTGAACGACCCGAAGTTCACGGCCGGACCGGAAGACCCCGACCCGAACGTGATCGACCTGGACGCCCCGGCCACCATGCAGGCCACCCTGGACATGCTCCGCGAGATCATCCTGCTCGGGCACATCGCCGGACCCAAGTACTGCGAGCAGGGCGCCAACCGGGTGCTCGCCTCGTACGGGCTCGCCCCCATCCCGCCGCTCAAGAGGTTCGTGATCACGCGCCCCGTGGCGGCCGACATGCGCACGACCGTGGAGGCGTTCGACGAGATGTCGGCGCAGCGCGTGGCGGGCTGGCGTTGGGACAACGGCCGCACCGGGTACGAGCTCGCCAACGCCGATCCCATCGACGAGGCCACGGTCACTGCCGCCGACAATGTGGCCGTGGCCAACTAGACGGGGTGATCCCCTCAGATCCGGCGGTTCGCCGGAAGCTACAGCCCTCTTGCCCTGATGGGCAGGGGGGCTGTAGGCTGTGCGTAGACAGCAACCGAGGAGGACGCCATGAACCCCATCACCGCCGCCGCGCAAGCCCTGAAAGTCCGCCGCCTCACCCGCAAGTATCAGGATCTGAACAGGCTGAACGCCTCCGAGCAGAGCAAGACCGCGAAGGCAGCCGTCACCCGCCGCCTCGACAACTTCAGCAAGTGAGGGAGGCCCTGATGCCGACCATCACCGTCATCCGCCGAGGCCGCACCTGGTACGGGCGGCCCACTTACTCCGTCATCGTTGAGGACCCGACCGGCCGGATCGGCTGGCACGGCTTCAGCCGTAGAGACGCCGTCGGAATGGCCCGCACATTCGGCCCCATAATGAGCGGCCGTCCGGTCGGCGAAATTGCCCTCATGCTGGCTCAGATCATGGCCGCCGACACCAGCATCCCCGACAGCGAATGGACCGTGAAGTTCTGATGTTCGGATTCGGCAAGATTGCCCGACGCCTGCGCAACTGGCGCCGCCCGGCCCTGCGGATAGAGCTGGTGCAGGGCGACATCACCACCGAGAAGGTCGACGTCATCGTCAACGCCGCTAAGTCCAGCCTGCTCGGCGGCGGCGGAGTGGACGGGGCGATCCACCACGCGGGCGGCCCGGCCATCCTGCGGGAATGCAAGGAGCTGCGCCGCGACCTGCCCAACGGCCTCCCCGCCGGGTACGCCGTGATCACCACCGCAGGCGCCCTCCCCGCACGATGGGTGGTCCACACCGTCGGCCCCATGTTCAACCCGCGCGAGGACCGCTCGGCTGTGCTACGTAGCTGCTACGTCAGGTCGCTGTCCGCCGCCGACGTCGTAGGTGCGCGCACGGTCGCCTTCCCGCTCATCTCGGCCGGTGTCTACGGCTGGCCCAAGGGTGACGCGGTCAAGCAGGCCCTGACGGCGCTGCGCTCCGCGAGCACGGACGTGGAGGTCGTCCGCCTGGTCATCTTCGACCAGGAGACGTACGCGGCAGCAATCGAAGAGTTGCTGGGCTGACCCACCGCTTACCGGCGAAGCCGGGCTGACCACCTACGATGGTGGCCATGCCCGGCTTCTCTGTTTTATACGCGGTCTACCTGTTCGCGTTCGCCCGCCTCACCGTGCTCATCACGATGGACATGATCACGGCCCGCCCCCGCGACGCCACCGTGACCGCGCTCAAGGAACGCGGTCACGACATGCTCGCCTACCTGCTCTTGTGTCCCTGGTGCGTGTCCATCTGGCTGGCCGTCCCCGCCGCCCCCATCATCTACGCTTACGGCGATTCGCCGTGGCTGTTCGTGCCCGCCCTCGGGCTGGCCCTGTCTGGCGCTGCCGGTGCGCTGGCTCGCGTGAAGGGGTGACTGAGTGGGGCTGTTGACCAAGAAGCCGAAGCTGGTCCCCGCCGGGGGGCTGGACGGCCCCGGCACGCGGCCTTCAGCCCTCACCGCCGCCGCCGTACCCATCAACCTCGGCGATGCCGCGAGCTGGCAGATGTTCAAGCTGGGCGACCACCGCTGGCAGTGGGAGGCGTGGCGCCACTACGACATCTGCGGGGAGATGCGCTTCGTCGTCAACTGGATCGGTAACGCCATCTCCCGCTGCCGCATGTACGCGGCCGACATCGCCGACGACGGCACTGTGGGCGACGAGACCGCCGACGCCCAGGCGAAGATGATCGCCGAGACCATGTTCGGCACTCCCGCCGCGAAAGCCCAGGCCCAGCGCCTGATGGGCATCAACATGATGACCGCCGGGGATGTCTTCATCGTCGCCGAGGGGTATCGGAACACCGGTCAGGACGGCACCCCGGACCAGGACAAGTGGTATGTCTGCTCGTCGTCGGAGGTGTTCCGGCGCGGCGACGACATCATGGTCCGCCGGTCCATCACCCACGGCGGGGGCAATTACAAGCTGGACCCGCAGAAGGATCTGCTGATCCGGGTGTGGAACCCGCACCCCCGCCGCCACGACGCGGCCGACTCCACCGTGCGGGCCATCCTGCCGGTGCTGCGCGAGCTGGAGCAGTGCACAAAGCGGGTGTTCGCCGAGCTGGATTCCCGCCTTGCCGGTGCCGGGATCCTGCTGCTGCCCGACAACATCGACTTTCCGCGCCCGCCACAGGAGACGCCGGGGGTGCCGCAGCGCACGGGCGTGGAGGGCTTCGCGGAGCTGTTGCAGCGGACCATGGCCACGTCGATGCAGCAGCGAGACAACGCCGCCGCCGTGGTGCCGATCATCCTCCAGGTAGCCACTGAGGCCCTGGACAAGATCAAACACTTGACGTTCGATTCGACCATCTCGGAGCACATCTCCCAGATGCGTAAGGACGCCGTCGAGCGCATGGCGATGTCGCTGGACATCCCGCCCGAGGTGCTGACCGGCATGGGCGGCAGCAATCACTGGTCGTCGTGGCAGATCGAAGAGTCCTCGATCAAGATCCACATCGAGCCGCTACTCATCCAGCTCGCCGACGCCCTCAACCTCGGCTACTTCCAGCCCGCCCTCAAAGCCGCAGGCGTCCAGAACCCGGAGAAGAAGACCCTCTGGTTCGACATCGCCGCCCTCACCGTCCGCCCCAACCGCTCCGACCAGGCACTCCAGTTCGCCGAGAAGGAGCTGATCAGCGCGAAGGCAGCCCGCGACAACGCCGCCTTCACCGACGACGACGCCCCCGACGACAAGGAGCTGCGGTACAGCCTGGTCAAGGCCCTCGTACTGGCCCAGCCCGCCTACGCGGGCGACCCCGAGGTACAGAAGATCCTCGGGCTGCCGCACATCTCCATGCCCGCCCCGCCCACGCCGCCGCAGCTCCCTGGCCAGGGTGACCTGATGCCCGGCGACCCCGGATACGACTCGGCTGGTACGGAACCGGCCGACGCCGGGCAGCGCGGCCTGCCGCAGTTCCCGTCCGTCGCCGACGCCGAGCAGGGCAACGTCGGGGCACCGAAGAAGCAGAAGCTGGGGCAGCTCGCCGCGTCCATCGGCACCCTGGACGGCTCCGCCCTGTTCTACGCCGCCGACAGCGCCGTGCGCCGCGCCCTGGAGCTGGCCGGTGGCCGCCTCGTCGCCGGTCCGGCCCGTGCCCGGTATGCGGTACCGAAGCATGAGCTGCATACCCAGGTCATCCCAGACCGCTCCCGCGTGCCCGCCCTGCTGGCCGGTGCGTGGTCGCACGTCCGCGAGCAGGCCCCCGCACTGGGTGTGGACGCCGACGCCTTAGAGGAGCTGCTGGGCGGCTACTGCACAGAGCTGATGACCCGGGGCGTCGCGCACGACCCGGAGCTGCTGAAGTCCACCCTGCACGTCACCCGAGGGGACCTCGCGCCATGATCAGAAACGAGGAGATGTAGATGCCCACGCTGCGCGAAGCCGCCTTCAGCTTCAACCCGGGCCAGGCCCGTGACCCGTTCGGGAAGTGGCTGCATGTAGGCGCCGAGGTGGCGCACGCTCCGGACGGGTCGCCCTCCGCCCGCCCGGCAGTCGGCAAGGTCACGGCGATCCACCATGAGGGCGGCAAGGTGTCGGCGACTGTCGAGTGGCGTGACCGGGGGCATGGGAAAACGAAGTCGAAGGTCGGCGCGCATGACCTGGTGCCGAAGTCGGAAGTCGACAAGAAGCTGTGATGGGACGATGACCAGGGTGCCGTACGTGCCCGGCTATCCTGCACGCAGCGTGACCGGAAACGGGCAAAAGGATGTTACTCGCCAGTACAGGTGCCCGGATCCCCGGGCTGGCACCCATCGCCGGTCACGGCGCGTAACAAAAGCCCGCCTGGACACCCACGGAATCCCCGCCGTCATCACCGCCCTGGCCCTCACCCTCGCCGCCGATGGCGGATTGCTGATGCTCATCGCGTGGTGGTCGAGGTGACGCCCGAGCAGATGCGCAAGGTGACCGGCTTCGCAACCGCCCTCGGTGCGCTGAAGGCCAAGGAAGAGCTGGGCCAAGGATGCACGCTGACCCCGGACGAGGTCGCCGGACTGATCTGGGGCATCAAGAATCTGCGAGGAGGTGTCGAGCGTGACTCAGCCGACAACCCTGCCTAGCGCGACCGCGCAGAAGCAGGCCGCCGCCGAGGTGTTCGCCCAGTACGAGCCGTCCCTGTATGAGGCTTACCTGGAGATGATGCTGGAGTGGATGGCCGCCGTGAAGACGGCCATGTTCGCCGGAGGTGTAGCCCGGCTCGGCCTGGTGCCCGATCCGCTGACGGTCTTCTCGCAGACTCCGAAGTGGACGGCACTGACCGCGCAGTACACCGCGCAGGTGGCCCGCGAGGTGCTGGCCGCCCCGTACCGGGACCTGTTTGCCGACGGCACGGTATTCGAGTCCCGGCCGTTCGTGCGGAACTGGATTGCTCAGCGGGAGAACCGGCTGTCAGCCGTCCCGACCGAGGTGTACGGCCTCGTCTCGCAGATCATTGACTCAGCAACAGTCAACGGCGCAACTATCCCCGACGTGACTGCCCAAGTCGAACAGATGTTCGGCGACACCAGCATCCCCACCTGGAAGAACCGCGCCCGCACCGTCGCCCGCACCGAAGTCGTCGGCGCCTACAACGGTGGGCTACATGACGCCTTCGCCATGATCGTCGAGAACGATCCCGGCACCGAGTGGGTGAAACGCTGGCTCGCCACCGAAGACTCCCGCACCCGGCCGGACCATGTCGAAGCCGACGGCCAGACCGTCCCGTTCGCGCAGCCCTTCGTCGTCGGCGGCTTCCAGATGATGCACCCGCACGACCCGGACGGGCCGCCGCACGAGGTGATCAACTGCCGGTGCGTCGAGCTGCTGGAGATCAAAAACGAGCCCACCAAGATGGGCAACCGCCAGTACAAAGACCGGGGGATCCTGGCTCTGCGCGCCGCCGGGATGAGCCTCATGCAGTCCGCCTGCACCGACGGCCAGTTCTGCATGCAGACCCACAAGCCGGGCCTGTGCAAAGGCCAGAAGCGCGGCGACACTGAACCTGGCCAGCAGGACGCCACCAAGGCCAACCCCGTCCAGGTGGCGCAGACCGCCGTCAACGGCCTGTCCCAGGCCATCGCCCAAGCCCAGGCCGTCGCCGCGCAGAACGCCACCAACCCGAAGCTTGCCGCCATGGCCCGCCGCGCCATCGCCGGGTACAAGAAGGCCCTCGCCCCACACCAGCAAACCCTGAAGCAGGCCGCCGGGACCAACGCCAAAGCCAAGGCAACCGGCGTTCAGGACGTCAAGCAGCAGGACGTGCTGGACCGCCGCGCCGAGCGGCACGCCAAGGCGGAGCAGCGGAAGAAGGACTCCCTCGGCAAGCGCGCCGACGCCATCCTTGCCCGCCGCCGCGAACAGGCCAAAGTGGCGAAGATGTCGAAGAAGGACGCCGCCGCCTACCGCAAGCAGAGGGCGGCCAAGGCTGCCGCGCAGCGCACCGCCCAGCAGAACAAGACCCTGAAGCAGGCGGGCAGGGCATGAAGCTCGCCGACATGACCAACACCGACGGCTCCGGCTGGGCGCCCAGCACCACCCCGCAGACGCAGCGGAAGCGGCTGACGCTGCGGGAGGTCGTCAAGGCCCGGCGCAAGGCGGTCAGCAAGGCGGCTACCGGCGTACCCGAGACGCCCTGGAATCGGGGCACGTAAGCGGATGGACGGCGACCACGAGTGCGCGGAAGAGACCCACTCGTGGTGGCATTTCACCCCCGAGCAGCTTGATCCGTACTGGATCAGGTGCACGCTCCTCGGCCAGCACGACGTGCACGAGGATGAGAACACCGGGCTCACGTGGCCCGCCGAGCCGCGCAATCAAGATCAAAAACAACCCGTATGATCGAGGCATGACGACGCTCGGGAGCCTGGTTAAGCCCGTCCCCGACCTGGCCAGCGCCATCGCCTCGGTTGCCCTGCTGGCCAGCGCCCATGCCCCGAGCCTTGGCGACCTGTCGCACATCGTTGCCAGCGTCCAGGCGTGGATCGCCCAGGACGAAGACGCCCACGAGCCGTGCTCCCTGACCGCCTGCCGTCACCCGCTGCACCCCGGCCCCTGCAAGGGCTGGAAAGGCACCCTGCACGCCGTCTCCCCCGGTACGTACAAGCAGATCGAAGAGGCCCGGGTCGAGAAGGCCAACGCCCGGCGCGTGAAGCGCATCGCCGACTTGCGCTCCCAGGGCAAACCCATCCCCCGCCGCCTGCTGACGGAGATCAAGGCGAAGCCC
>Ga0307510_10000152_pt1 | contig 57328 bp, 50 predicted proteins | sample 12_EM_MG_FD_207224 | JGI IMG/M metagenome (GOLD analysis project Ga0307510, IMG submission 207224) | Populus trichocarpa ectomycorrhiza microbial communities from riparian zone in the Pacific Northwest, United States - 12_EM | ecosystem: Host-associated > Plants > Roots > Unclassified | place... | reverse complement strand
CGACCCATACGCTGTTCGACAACATCAGTTATGGCTTCAGACATGGCGATGGAGCAGCAGTTCCAATGGTAGATGGAGTTAATATAGCCGGCAACCTCAAACAATTGTGCCGCATTTATGCCCCCTCTTTTAGCGGTGTCTTTAGAAATGTCTATTCGGAGGGCTTATTCCGCATCGGTTATGCCGGAGGAGGCGCATCCCTTTCTTTTGAAGATTGTCAATTCGATTTTGCGACTAAAAGCCCCGGCGAACCTTATCCGGATGCCTTTATTGTTGGTTCGGGTGTTAGTTTCCATAATTGCATGTTACGCTGTTATACAGGTGTCAAAGGCATGCGACTCATTTTATCCGGATCCGATAACTATTATGAGGGCGGTGTTACCAATGAGCCCCCAATAGCCATTAACGTGGATGATAATGGCGTTTATCCCCATCCCCGTTTTAAAAATATCCAGATGTATTACTCCGGAGGCATACTGGGCAATGACAATCCGGCGCTGGTGTCGATCGCTTCCCCTTTTCAGGGTTCAAACGGCAGATTCATCGATCCTGTTTATTATGGCAATACCTATCGGTTCCATGATCCTTTTTCCGGGATCGACCTTACCTATAAATTAACCTATAACGATACCTACGAGCGGATAGCTCGCTTATCCGGCAATCCCACCATTCATGTGAATAAGACGGATTGGACCGCCTGGTTAAAGCTTAGCCTGCCAGCCGATACGACGATGTTGCGCCCCGGGGATTTTCTCCTGACCTGGCGTCAGAATTACCAGGACCAGTTTGCCCCTATTTCCGCGCCGACCAATCCCGTAGGCATCATTCAGCGTTTGGATCACGATACCATCCGCCTCATTAACCTGGCATATGGGATACAGGAAGGAATGCAACTGGAGCTCTGGGCAGATTATTACGTCAACGAAACAGCGCCGTTTACCGGAAACCTGGCTGTAGGAAGTAATACGGTGGAACAGGTCCAGGGAACATTTCCGTCGGTCAATGACAGACCGGACATGCCCATGATGCCCTCAGGTTCCTATGTCACCGCTGTCGATGTAAAAGCAAAAAAGATCCGTTTCTCCAATACCAATAAGTCCAGTCACTCTTTCACCAGCTATACTTTCATGAATGGCTATCCCGATGTGGAAATGTATAGCGCATATGATCTCCCTACTTTACTCGGATATGGAAAAACATTGATCGGAGGATCCACCTTCTATCAATACAACGCCGGAGAGATCAGCACACAGGGACATGACTATCCGTTGAACGGCAACCGGATCGCAGGCTACAGAAATATTAACACTCATTTCAGGGGAGATACGACCCTACATAAATTCAGGTATGTACCCTTGTTCAATACCGATAAAACAGGCAAATAAAGGTTGCCTGTTATTTTTCTTCGCCCGCCAGTCTTCCAATACCCCAGTACAGGGTACAGGCTAAAATGAAAAGTAAACAGACAATTACAATGGAGAATTTCACTCTTGCCAGATTATAGGCGATGGTCACATTTAGTTGGGAAATATTGCCGCCAAGAGTACGTGATAAGGCAATGTTCTCAATAACATCACAAATGGTAGCCACAAAGATCAGCCAGGCAAAACCCCTGCCCCCCTTGATCAGGATATCATTTCCGGTACAGGCAGATATGAACCTGCATCCTGTAGCTATGGCCATCGTGTAAAGGAACATAAAGAGGTATGCGAAATAGGTGCTTTTCACACCCAATTCATATTTGCCGGTATTTTTCCAGTCCTCAATGATCAGGTTCGCCTTGTCGACTGTTTTCGCTATCTCGAATTGAACGATATCATTGGAGCTTAGAGGAGACAGGTAAGTTCTGACCCAGATCATATAGGCAATGGTAAGCAGGAAAAATAACCAGAATAATTGTCGCAGACGGCTGAATCTAGCGGGCCACGAGGGAGGTTCCATATATATTGACGATTTTTAACTTTGAGAATGTTAAGTTAGGTAAATGCTCTCATTTTTCCTGAAATTTTTTATTGTCGATAGCAGCCAATACATCCAGGATCCCCTCCTGCCAACCTGCTATCAGGCAGACATTATCGTCCAGCATTTCCAGCGGCTTCCAACCATAACCGGCCAGGTCAAAACAATATAGTTTTGCCTGCGGAGCCACCTGCCGTCTGTACTCCCTCCACCAATCTCCCAGATTTGTGCCGGCAGCCTGGTTAAACGTCCTGTTATCCCAAAGACGGGTATCGGTAAAGATCAGAACCTTGTCGACAACCTGCCTCTTACGCAACAGATCCTGCAGCACAAGATGAGCGTTGATGGCATAACCGGCTTCTCCCTCCCGCAGACGTAGATCATCCGTTGCAGACAGGATGGGACGGCCCGGAAAGTCCATCGGTTTCCAGGTATTACCGACGATCCCGGTGATGACTTCTTCGCCCCGGTTTTTCCAGGACAAAGCCAACAGAGGGGCTATGTCGAAGCGTAAGCAACCACCTGCGCCGTTGACGGGACTTTTCATACTATCGCTGACATCCATGGCAATGACCGAGACCGCATTTTTCCCAAAGTCCGTTCTGCTCCAGCTGCTATGCAGAGCGGCCTGTTCCAGCGCTTCGGTCAACATGCCTGTGCCGCCCAGGTCTTTCCGGCGCAGAGACCTGTATGCTTCCAGCATTCTTAAAGGCGAATGACCAGCTCTTGTCACGGCGGCTGTATTACCTAAATATTCGGCAGCCAGCTTTAAGACCTTTCCGCTGACACCGGTGCAGAGCATGGGCTGCAGGTTGTCCAGCAATGCCGTATACCCGATACGAAAAGAAGAGATGCCTTCCTTCCATTTATCCCTCAGAATGACCTGTCTTTGTTCCGGACTGTCATAGTGTTGCTGGTGAAGGGCATGCCATTCCTGCTCCCAGGTCGGGCGCGTCATCACCTGGTCACGCAGGATCCTCGCGAACAAGGTCTTTTGATCCCTGCCTGCCGCCTTGGGGCGAAGGGATAACAGCGCTTCCTTTATACCCGCCTGCGTCTCCCTGCTACAACGGGCGAACTGATATTCATCCAGCTGGTTCAGCAGTGTGGAAAGACTCTTGTGTACAGCCCGGCCCAGCTTTCGGTCGCTCCCATTGTGAAAATAGGCCAACCAGACCGGTATATCCGCCACATGACGTACGATGCGACCGACCAGCTGACCAGTCGGCTCGTCATTGCCCCGCAAGGCAGCAAGCTCAGCCGTCAGCAAAAAAGCGGGCTGACTCATGTTGTTCTGCTCCCGCAGATAAATAGCCATTCTTGCTACAAATTCCGGGTCACTGTTTCGGATGCCTTCCCGGATAGAAAGCAGGAGCTCGTCCTGCTGATCCAGCTTAGTGTACAGCGATGCCGACAGCAAGGCTGCGTACAGTTCCGATTGTACATCCGGTATCTCCACCTGCAGAAATTTGTAGCGGGTTCCGGCTGGTTTTCTTCCTTTCAGGCTAAAGTTAAATTTCATGACTACCTCCTTCTCCCTGTGGGAGCGCTTGTTTAATAAAAAAACCCGGTCAATTACGGACCGGGTTCCTATAAAAAGTCTGCAATCGCAGCTATTATTCGGTATAACCCGGTGTTGGGCAATAGTTCGCCTTTTCGCGCTTCGAAGGCGCAATGGCTATCAGAGTTCTATTTTGTTTTCTCGTGGTTCTCATACGAAAAAGCCCCGCGGTTGGCGGGGCTTTTATATGCTGGATCTTTTTTTAGATTTTAAGCAGCACTTCGCCCCGCAGATATACACACCTTAATCGGGTTATACCCGGAAATCAGTTGTGTATGTGTATATTGTCGTAGCATATAATTGTGCTTTGGAACTCTACAAAAGTAAAATTATTTTTTTCTAATCAACAAGTATTTGAAAAAAATATTGGTAAAATTTTTTTAACGGCGGCGATGTATGTTTCAGCGGCGTGCTGACAGCGCCCATCGGGGATCGACCGCTAAGCTCTTGCTCTGTTCGCAATAAGCTTTTGGATCTTATTATGCAGATCCTCCGGTCGGAAGGGCTTGGGCACCACTTCCATAAAACCCTTCTTCATAAGATCTATACGCATATCCTCGTAGACGGCTGCAGTAAAAGCAATAGCCGGAATAGACGGATGATGTTTCCGGATCTCTGCCAGCGCGGTGATACCGTCCATCTCCGGCATTTCCAGGTCGATCAGCACGAGATCAAAATTACCCCGCCGGAATTTTTCTACCGCTTCGAGGCCATTCACCGCCTCGTGTACTTCGATACCCCATTTCGTCAGGAATTTGCGGGCTACCGACATATTGACGAAATTATCTTCTGCTATCAGCACCTTCAGCCGGTCGAAGACAGGCAGCTGTTTGACCTTTTCGTCGTTGATATAGAGCTTGGCATTCTCATTGATCTCCAGCTCCACCGTAAAATAAAAAGTACTGCCCTTCCCTTCTTCACTTTTCAACAGCAGCTCGCCGGAGAAGAGACTTACCAGCTTCTTGCTAATGGCAAGCCCCAGACCGGTCCCCCCATATTTCCGGGTAGTATCCGTATCCGCCTGTGTGAAACTATCAAAGACCTCCTGCTGTTTATGTGCTGGAATACCAATGCCCGTATCCTGGACCATAAACTGGATGACCGATTTCTTGCTGCTGGAAGAAATTTTTCTTGCGCCCAGCGTAATGCCGCCTGTCTGGGTAAATTTGATCGCGTTGGACAGCAGATTGCTGAGGATCTGGTTTAGCCGGGTCTCATCCGTCAGGAACTCCGCTTCCAGGTTTTCGTCTATATCAACCAGGAATAACAGACCTCTCGTATGAGCCTGTACAGAGAACTGCGTCTCCAGCTTTCTCAGGAAAGACCGCATATTGACAGGTACATTCTCCAACTCGAACCTGCCGGACTCGATCTTATTAAAATCCAGGATCTCATTGATCAGCATCATCATATGCTCGGATGAGAATTTGAGTATCTCCAGATGCGAGCGCTGCTCTTCCAGGTACTGTTCCTGTAACAAAAGATTAGATGCGCCAATGATCCCATTCAGCGGGGTCCGCAGCTCATGGCTCATGTTCGACAGGAACCTTGACTTGGCGCGGGAGGCTGTTTCCGCCTTCTGCTTGGCCTTCATCAATTCGAACTGGGTCATTTTTATCTCGGAGATATCCAAAATGCTGATCTTCCAGAAGTGACGGGAATTCTCAAAGAAGGGGACTACATTCACAAAAGCAAAAACAGTATTATCCTTACGGGAGGTGAGCGACAGTTCTCCCTGCCAGCTGTTGACCCGCTCGTCTTCCGGACTTCCTTTTATCCCCTTGAAAAGCAGGATATGCTCTTTTGTAAAAAGACTGTCCATCGGCGCTCCGACAATTTGTTTCTTATCCTCGATCTCCAGCAGCTCCAGCGCCCTGTTGTTACAGTCCGTGATGACCAGACCTTCTGCATCCAGGATAAATACACCGTCCAGGGAAGTGTTATATATCGTATCGCCAAATTGCTTCTCCTTGAGAATGGCCTCTTCATTATTCCGGTTGATACGGACAATAGCATAAGAGAAAAAAGTGGTCAGCAATAAAGACAATACCAGGTTGCTGTCATACAGCCTTCCAAACATGTTGACGATATGTACCTGGTAATAGTTTTCCTGGGGACAGGCATAAAAGGAAAACAGCAGGGAGATCATCGTGACCAGGTAGGCAAATCCCAGTTCCTGGAAATTCTTCCGGAAGCTGATGATAAAGGTCATTATCAGGAAGTAAGGAAAATAGAACAGGTATTCGCCAGCTCTGAGGCCCTCCATATAGTTCATGATAACCAGGTAAAGGTTCAGATTCAGAATGGATACCACCCGGGCAAGTGCATATTTTCGTCTTAAATTGAGATGATAGGCTATGATAAAGATATAGGCGGCGCTAAGGTTGATCAATGCGCTGATATAGAGGCCAAAACAGAAGTAGGAAACAACACAGACAAAATGCGCTATAAGAATGAGGAGGATGAACTGGTTGAAACGTATCGTCTTTTTCCGCTTGGAATGAGTATAGTCTTCCCGAAGACCGGAATAGACGATATCTTCATAGAAAGACTGAAAAAGTACGAAAGGGTTGCTCACAGGATGTGGAATAAGGGTTTTTGAGTATTCCTTTACGTGAACGTTCGAAGGCAATAAATTATTATGACGACCCGTTGTATATCCGACCCGGGATAAAGAACAGCCTATGTCTGATAAGACCTTTGTGTTTAGCGATGCCATCAATAGCCAATATATAATCGAATTATATGCAGGCGATTATGTCATGATTGAAGAGACATTTACCGATGTCTTGATGGAGTATGACGGTTTTGTACAAAAAATAAATACCTGTTTCCGCGATGACGATATAACCGCTCTGAAAAGTGCCGTCCATAAGATAAAACCCTTATTTGGCTTTGTCGGACTCACCGATCTGCAGGCTTTATGTCTGCAATTCGAGAATTCCTGTCAGGGCGACAATTGCTCCCGGCTGACGGCCGATTATGCCATTTTGTTTGAGAAGCTGGTGCAGGCCAAGTCCGTCATACGGGACGAGCAGGCGCGCCTGGTGGCTTTTAATCAGCGCTGACTCGATCAAACAGGCTTTTCAACGGCATCATGCGCGGACCAGCCCATCATCTGGCTGCCAACAAGCTCAGTAACGACATCCTGCACAAACCCATCATCCGGCGGCCAACAAGCTCAGCAACGACATCCTGCACAAACCCGTCATCCGGCTGCCAACAAGCTCAGTGCCGGCTGGCTTCTTCCAAACTCTTTGAGATCCCCTCCAACCCCTCTCGTAAGGCTTCTTTCGTAGGCCAGCCAAATCCGATCCGCATATAGTGACGCGGCATCTCAAACCAATGCCCGGGACCGACATAAGTTCCGTATTTCCCCAGCAACACATCGTAAAATCGATCTTTATCCACTGTCTCCGGATATCTCATACGGGGAAAACAGACACAACCACCCCGGGGTTCCACCCATTCAAAGTTCTCCTCCTGTAAGATCCAGCTTTTCACGATCTGGAATTTTTCAAAAATATCGTTTTGTATACGTCCGAAATGCTTGTCCCTGTGCAGCAGATAACGATAAGCCAGCTCTTCGTCCAGTACCGGACCGCAGATATGGATCTGTTCCTTGGCAGCCAGGAAATTTTCCATCAACAGCGGATCACGACAGATGATCCAGCCGGTTCTTAATCCCGGCAGCCCATATGTTTTGGAAAGGGAGCTGACACTGATGATATTGGGTGAAGATATGGCCGCCAGGGGCAGCTGTTCGCCAAATACCATATCTCTATATGTCTCGTCGACCAGGAGACGGATACCCTTTTCTTCGGCAAGACGACCCAGCGTCTGGATCTCCTTGTCCGTTAGACAGACCCCCGTGGGATTATGTGGATGCGTTACCGAAATATATTTTGTCTTCGGGCTGATGGCTGCCTTTATTTTTTCGATATCAAGAGCAAACCCTTCTTCAAAGCTCAGATCGATATACTTTATTACAGCACCGATGGCCCGCGGCGTCTCGATATTCGTCGCGTAATTGGGCCGGACCACGATGAGCTCATCTTCTTTTTCCAGTAGGGTAGTGGCGATGATAAAGAGTGCTCCGGCCGCGCCGATCGTGAGCAGTACATCCTCTTTTTTCAGGGCAGTGCCCTGCACCAGTAATTCACGGAGCCCTTCGTGTCCGCCATGAGACCCATAACAAAGTACCAGCTCACGCAGGTCGGTGTCAAGCTGGATCTCCCTAAAAAACGCATCGGTATAAGAGCTTTCGGAAAGGTTGTTCCGGATGCTGTCATAACCCAGCTGCTCGGGAGATTCGACTTCGATGGGCATGCGGCGATAATACATGTATAAAGAGTTTTACAGGTTGCGAATAAGCAGGGCCGGATTGCCGGCATAGATACCCGGCTGAAGAATATCTTTTGTAACGACGGCACCCGCGCCTATGACGACACCATCACAGATGGTAACAGGCAGAATGGTGGCATTGGAGCCGATGGAGACATGATTGCCAATCTTCGTTTTCCCCCACAGGTCTGTATTTCCTCCTGCCGGTCCGCCGGAAGAAAAAAGATCATTCACAAACATTACGCCATGCCCGATAAAACAATGGTCACCTATTTCCACTCCTTCGCAGATAAACGAATGAGACTGAACCCTGGAATGATCTCCGATCCGGCTATTCTTTTGGATCTCTACAAAAGGCCCGATAAAACAATGGTCGCCTATCCGGCAACCGTATAGATTGACTGGTTGTACGACAGTCGTCTGTTCGCCGAACAGGACGTCGTCTGTAATGCCGGATGATATGAAACGAGCGCTCATAGATATTTTACTGTAGAATAGATTTTATCGATGATCTCGACTGTCTTCAGCCCCTCGTAACCGTTAGCATTGGAGCTCCTTCCCGCACTGACATCTCTGCCGGCACCAACGCCTCCGCCAGCACGGATACCTCTGTCAGCACTGATTCCCGCCCCTGCAGCAACATCTCCCTCAACGCTCTGTCCCTCCCTATCATTTGCTCCCGTCCCCTCTTCGCGCGACACACCCCCAATTCTCTGAATGGCGTCGATCACATGCTCATAGACCTTGTCATGATTGGACATGGAGCCCTGGTATAAACCATAGTTGTTGGGCGGGTTACCGGGGGGAAGATTTTCAATGGTATAATCCCGGATGTCCTGGTATTCCAGTTCATTCAAGTATTGCCCACCGATCTTTACTGTCCCTTTTTCCCCAAAAAGAGCCAGCGACCCTTCCATATTCCTGTTGTGGCTGTTCACAGTGTAATTTATCGTCCCGATTGCGCCATTACAAAATAACGCGCTGATCACACCGGTATCTTCGAACTCTATCCCTTCATGGGCAAAGTTACCGGCATATCCCTGGACCTCTTTTATATCTCCGACCATCCAGTAAAGAAGGTCGATGAAGTGACTGAACTGAGTAAAAAGAGTGCCCCCGTCCATGTCTTTGGTTCCCTTCCATGAGCTGTCATAATAAGCCATATTTCTATGCCAGAAGCAGCTGAGCTGGACACTAAAGATCCTGCCAAGCCGGCCTTCGTCAATGAGTTTCTTGACCGCGGCTACCGGCGGGTTAAATCGATTTTGCTTGACGATGAACAGCTGTTTACCCGCTTTCTCAGCAGCATTGATCATCTTGCTGCAGTCGGCTACGGTCAGCGCCATCGGCTTCTCACATAAAACGTGAAAACCACCTTCTAATGCTTTTATCGTATGTTCAGCATGGAGACCATTGGGGGTACAAACGGCTACTACATCCGTTTCCCGGGACCCTTTCAGCAATCCTTCGACCGAAGTATAGGAATCAGCGCCATACTTCCCGGCAAGCTCTTTCGATCTTTCTTCGATGATGTCACATACGGAGATCAGCTTTCCCAGCTTATGAATATGTTCCGCGTGCCGTTGGGCAATACGGCCGCAACCAATAATACTGAATTTCATCATGCCGTATAAGGTATATACTTGAATTGCGGCAAAAACACTCGTACGATTGCCGAACCAAAGCTATTAAATTTATACGTCATATTTAAAACAAGTTCATTTGCTGACCCGGCCTTCTGAATTGTGAGCAGTCCAGTTCCCAGCGTTCAGCATTGAGACCGTATTTCTGTGTATAACGGGCATATTGCTGGGCTACCAGCTGGGCGATGTTTCCTTCTCCGCGCATACGCACGCCCCAACGACTGTCATTCACCTTCCCATTGTGACTGGCTTCAATAAGATGCCATACCTTGTCCGCCCTGTCAGGGAAAGTTTTATATAGCCAGTCATGGAAGATCAGCTTGATAGCGCCATTGAGCCGGATAAAGGTATAAGCAGAAAAGGTTGCGCCATTTTCGGCCGCAGCCTTCATGATACGTTGCATCTCATGCTCGTTGAGACCGGGGATCATCGGACCTAACATGACCCCCATACGTACCCCCGCTTCGCTAAGCTCTTTGATGGTCCGGAGCCTTTGCCTGGCAGTGGTGGTCCGGGGCTCCATCAGCCTGCGAAGGTCCTCATCCAAAGAGGTAATGGACACCAGGACGGATACCAGCCTCTTTTTTGCCATTTCCGCCAGCAGGTCCTTATCCCTGAGGATCCCCGCATTCTTGGTGATCATGCCAACCGGCTGGTTGAACTCCGCGCAGACCTCCAGCAGCTTACGGGTGATGCCGAATTTCTTTTCGGCAGGCTGATAACAATCCGTATTTCCGCTGAGCGAGATAGGAAGACATTCCCATTTGGGATTCATCAGGAATTTACGCAGCAGATCAGGAGCATTCTTTTTTACGATGATCTTTCTTTCAAAGTCAAGACCGGCACTGTAACCCCAGTATTCGTGAACATTCCGGGCATAACAATACGTACAGCCATGTTCACAGCCCTGGTAAGGGTTCATGCTGTACCACATGCCCACGTCGGGACTGTCGACCTTATTGACAATAGTCTTGGACTTGTCTTCGAGATATTGGGTTTCAATATTGGGTTCGATCCAGTCATCTATTCCTTCGATATGCTCTTTGACAACTTCGTTCTTCAGGAAACGATTCTTTGGATTGAACTGGGCTCCACGCCCTTTTAGATATTGATTGGGATCGACGTCGCTGCCTTCCTTATACCCGTCTGACGATGACATCCCTTCCCCCTGGTATTGGATAGGCGCAGACTCCCCTCCCTCATAATCTTGCATGGGCGCAGGATCACGCCCCTTATTTTGTTGTTGAGACATAGTAGTTGAATTCAAAAGTAAAATAATGACCGCATAAAGACTCGCCGGAGAACAGCTCTATAGCACTGCCCGCGAACACCTCTATAACACCATCGGCGAATGGCTGCATAACGGCCCCAGCCCAGGGCCGCCCCATCGGCGCCCTTATCCAAATAGATCCCCCTGGCGAGTGCCAACGGGCAGGTTCTGAAAGACAAGACGCTCCGCGATCTGCCAGCCTCTGTCCCCCGCGCGGCGCCGGAGCAGCAGCATTGCATCAGCAATAAACCTGCCGGTAAAACTTTTGTTACTGTATTCCAGCCAGCCTTTTTCGTACTGCCAGGGCAGCAGCTTACGCGCAATGGGCAAATGAGGCTCGTCTATAAAATGCGGCTTGTGTTCCTTGTCCAGCTTCATCAGCCGCTGCACATCCTTTATCTCATTGACCAGACCCCGGATAGGCAGCTTGCTCGTTACATTGATAAAGATGGTATGGGAAGGAAAGCTGCCAAAGTCTTTTAATTCTACCTTGAAGGGACAAAAACCCATGGCAATCGCCCGGAGACGCTGAACGATCCGCTCTTCCATCAATTCCAGCTGTGTAAACCGCACCAGCGTCAGGTTTGGTTTGCCGCCAATAGCCGTTGGAGCCTGGTAAGCCTCATAGAATTCTTTTTTGACGCGCTGGACCCGGTTGCACAGCTCCTCCCGTGGATTAAGCACCAGGAGATATTCATTGGTCACAAGCTGTCGCTTATAGTTCTCATTAAGGACAGCAGCGACGGGTTTTATTGCTTGTTGCATGTTTTCGTTTTTAAAGAGTGACAATAACATCAGGCAAAGGGGTTATCAGGGACGGTTATCGGATTATTTATTGGATCAGGATATAGCTTGATTCGTATCAGGTAATAACCGGAAAATATTCACTGTCTTACAGGCATCAAAGGAATGCTCCCTTTTCAGCAGGACCATCTCTTTGACATGAAAGCTATCGTGGAAGTCCTTACGGGAATATTCAGGCATCGCTCTGTTATAAACCTGCTCCGTCAAACCTCCTGCAATGCTCAGATAAGGCCGGTTGATGAGATTGACAGGCGGACAGCCGGACGAGCGGATAAAATCATCTATCGCCCTCAACTGCTGCATCAGCTCGCGAAAAGGCTGCGGGTCCTGTACACGCAGATAGATGGTATGAGGCGGGAAGCCGCTGTAGTTATTCAGCGTGATATCAAAGCTTTTATGCCGGTTGCAGATACGCTGGATCCACCGGATAAGCGTATCTTCCATCGGCTCGCCGGCCTGGAAGGCAGCGACCGTGATATGTGGCTTGTTGCCCACCGGTATTGGCCCTATGGGCTTACCGGACATTGAGGCTGCCGTCTGCAGGCCATAGTCCAGGGAGAATTGCTGCTGCTCGTCTAGAAGCCTGTCCTGCAGCTCCCCATAAGGATAGATCACAAGGAGATATTCGGCCCTGCGCGAATACGCCTGCGAACGCCCGAACGCCTCCGCCCCGTTGGTGGCAACCCCGCCAGTGCCGCCCGCCCCCCCAAAACCCGCCTCCGCCGGCGCCGACGGCAGCGACATAAAATTCGATTGATTTACTAACCCGGTTTTCATAAAATAATTTTTACCTGACCAATAATTTAGCATAAATTTACTAAATAAATTAGTATCTAAAACATTTTTTTTAGGCCCGGGAGAAAAACACACTTTTATGGAACTCGAACAATTTTATGGAATGAACTATACCGGCACCAAACGCTTCACCCAATGGGAGGTAGCCACCGCCAATGCTACCGGCTTTGGAGCAGCGGCAGATGATTATATGGAAAGAGGCATCGATCTGAACGAACAGCTGGTCCGTAATAAGCCCGCAACCTTTTTCATGCGGGTCAGCGGCGATGCCATGATCGGAGCCGGCATTTTTAGCGGGGATGTGGTGATCGTTGACCGTTCAGTCAAAGCAGTAAGCGGGAAGGTCGTCATCGCTTCGCTCAACGGGGAGATGCTGATCCGCCGCCTCGAGAAGACGTTTAATAAGATCCGCCTCGTACCGGAGACGTCCAGACTTTCGCCCATCGACGTAGATCTCTCCGGCTCCGAGTTTTCTATCTGGGGCGTAGTGACATATGTGATCCATAGTTTATGACACGAGCTAAGCGACTGCATTACTCCATTTAAAAAACATCAACTCCAAATGAAGGCCATCGTCGATTGTAATAGTTTCTACTGCAGCTGCGAACGTCTTTTCCGGCCCGACCTCCGGAACAAACCCGTCGCTGTCCTCAGCAACAACGACGGCTGTATCATCTCGCGAAGCGATGAAGCCCGAAAGCTGGGCGTCGGAATGGCGGCACCCTATTTCCAGGCCCGCCACATCATCGAAAAGAACGATGTCGCCGTATTCTCCTCCAACTATCACCTGTATGGAGATCTGAGCTGGCGCGTAATGGAGACCCTGCGGACACTGGTAGGAGACAGGGAAAAGGTCGAAGTCTATTCAGTCGACGAAGCCTTCCTCGACCTGGACGATGTTCCCCCTGAACAGCTTGCAGAACAAGCCCGGCATATCAGAAATACAGTCGAGACATGGACCGGCATCTCCGTATCCATCGGAGTAGCCCCAACAAAAACCCTGGCCAAGATGGCCAACCGCATCGCCAAAAACGACAAACAGGCCTCCGGCTGCATCACCATACTCGCGACGGGAGAGACAATAGATGCTGCCCTGCGCCGCACAAGAGTAGACGATCTGTGGGGCGTCGGCAGAGCCTATGCCGTAAAGCTCATCAACTGGGGTATTACCAGCGCCTGGGAGCTCAGCAATATGTCCGAAGACTGGGCCCATACCAACATGGGAGGCGTAGTAGGCGTACGGCTGATCCGGGAATTGAAGGGTCAGCAGGCCATCGTCATGGAAGAAGAGCTCGTCAATAAGAAGATGATCGCTACCACCCGGATGTTCGGACGACCCGTCACCGACATACACGAGCTAAAAGAAGCCGTGGCCACCTATATTTCCAGGGCCGCCGAGAAATTACGCCGGCAACACAGCGCAGCAGGATTAGTCAGCGTTTTTATCGTACCCAAAGAGCTGGACCACATGACCAATTTCCGGCATGGCCCCAGCGTCAGCAGCCATACTTCCCTGCCTCAACCGACCTCCCTGACACACGAATTGATCAAACCCGCCATCGAGCTGATTGACAACCTGTATGAGAACGGCAGATCCTACAAAAAAGCCGGCGTGATGTTGAGCGGCCTGGTGCCGGATGATTCCATCCAGGGTAACCTCTTTGCCCCCCATGAAAAAAATCAGCACCGCTTCCTGATGAATACCATCGATAATATCAATTTCAGCATGCGGGACGACAGCGTAAAATTCGGAGCCGCAGGAATGGCAAAGAACTGGAAGATGAGACAGGAGTTGCGCTCAGGCCGGCATAGTACAAGGTGGGAAGAGCTAAAAGAGGTAAAATAAATATTTTTCAAATTTTTTAAAATATCCATTCGCTTCATCCGTCTTCCTTATAGATGGATGAGCTATTGACCATATCACCAGGCATGCCCTCCTCCAGTCGGAAAAATATCACCGCAGTCATTACCCGGTTCGGCCAACGGCTCATGGGCTTTATACGCCAACGGGTCGGCAGCGAGGCCGATGCAGAAGATATTTTACAGGATGTCTGGTACCAGCTGACGACTACGGTCGACACAGAGCCCATTGAGCAGATCAGTGGCTGGCTCTTTGCCGTCGCCCGCAACAAGATCGTCGACCGCTACCGGAAAAAACGGCCCGAGTCACTGGATCTGCTCCTGCAATCGGGAGCTGGCAACGGACCCGATCTTGCCGGCATCCTGCTCGACGAAAGCTCCAACCCGGAAACAGCCAACCTGCGGACACTTTTTTGGAAAGCCCTTCAGGAGGCCCTCGAAGAACTGCCGGAAGAACAACGGATCGTATTTGAATGGCATGAACTGTCCGGTCTTTCCTTTAAAGAGATAGCAGAACTAACCGGGGAAAATGTCAATACCCTCATCTCGCGAAAACGTTATGCCGTCATCCACCTGCGGGAAAGACTGCTGACATTGTATCATGAAATTATCGAAAATTAAAAATCATAGCATATGAACCGTTTTTGGATACGCAAAGTGGCCGGCTTTATTCTCCTGGCCATTGTCGGCATCCTGGTCTTTGGCAGCATCGTCATGCTGCTATGGAACGCCCTGATGCCCTATATTTTTCACCTGCCCCTCATCACCTTCTGGCAGGCCCTCGGACTACTTCTCCTGACCAAAATATTATTCAGCGGGTTTCGCGGCGGCGGCCCCGGACGACCATGGAAAGACAAGATGAAACAAAGATGGATGAACATGACACCGGAAGAAAGGGAAAAATTCAAACAGGAATGGGGCCGTCGCTGCCGTAAGCCCTTCGGAGGAGAAAGACCATTCGCTTCCGGATCCGATCGGGAAACGGAAAGACCATTTTCATCAGAAACAGACCTGGGAAAGGAGGAACGCGTATGACCTACCAAAATCTCTTCCCTATACAAGCCATGGCAAAAGAAGCAGGCAGGTCCCTCAAATTCCTCCATTGGGCCCGGCAACAGCTGAACATACAACCTTATCAGCACCTGCTGGAGATCGGATACGGTACAGGCCAGCTGATGGAAGAAGTAGCCCGCACCCTGCGGATCGGATTTATTGCCGGCATCGAATCCTCTATCTCTTTGTATCAGCAGGCTTATCGTCGCAACCGACGATTCGTCCGCCAGCAGCTCGTACAGCTACACATCGGTGAGCCGTACGAGCTTTCCTATCCCTCACATTATTTTCATACTGTCTATGGAACCAATATCCACCTTTCCTCAAAAGACATTCATTCAGAATTACTGCGCTTATCCGGCCTGTTGAAAAGTAGAGGCAGACTCGTCTTATTGCTTGAAACAGGACGCAGCCGTTTCAACATACACGAAACAGCCTCTCTCCTGCAGGAAGCCTGTCACTCTTCCGGACTCATCCGCATAAGTACCGAAGCTCATCCGTTAAATCCAGATAACTGCTTGGCTATCACCGCCCTAAAACCATAACCCTGCCCTTTACATAATCTTTAACACTACCCCTTTAAATCTTCTTCCCCTTTTCATATCTGATATATAAGGATGTACACCAGTAACAAAAGAACATCCGCTAACTAAAAATCTACAGATATGAAAAAGCTATTTATTCTTTCCGCCCTCGTAGCTTCCAGCCTCATCGCTACTAAAAGCTATTCTCAGGTATATGTCAACGCACACGTTGGCTTCCGTGTCCCCGGCGCAAGAGTGTATGTTTCTTCCGGCCCCGCTTATGTCGCCCCTGCTCCGGTCGTATATCAGAACGCACCAGCCTGCAATGATGGCTATGCCCCCGCACCAGCCCCTGTATACCAGGACGGATATGATGGTGTTGCATATGAGAACGAGTTCCCCGGATATACCTATTATACCTATCCCGCCTGGAACGGACACTATCGCGATCGTTTTTACTATGCCCACTATCGTCCCAACTTTGAAAGAGACCACTACGCCTATTTCAACCACGGACGTTTTGACCACGCCAGATTTGAACACCAACGTTTTGATCGCGGACATTATGATCGCGGACATTCCGACCACGGAAGAAGGTGGTAAACTATAAAAAGAAAAGAGGACCGCAATGGTCCTCTTTTTTTATACGCTCATCCGCCCCGTCACTTAGTCTTTATCAACCACACCACCCTTTACAAAAGCCGCCCGGCTCGGCGCAGGCAACGGCACATTCTCTCCCTTCACACCCTTCCAAAGTATTTCATTGAATAAATTATCGGGAACACGATCTTCCCGCGCAAAATCAAGACCAGCCGATTTTTTTGCCCATTCATTCCACGCGACATTTTTCTGCGTAAGATCAACATTCGCAGGCAAAGCTTTAAAAGGCGCCAGGTCCGCCGTAGCAGAAAAAGAATTCCACATCGGAGTAGCCGCAGCATCATATTGAGACATCGGAGTCAGCCCCAGGATCAGCTCCATAGTGCGCAATACAGAGGTCGTAGAATACATCGTATGATCCACAAAATGACGTTTGACCATCCCGCCTGCCATATATACAGGACTACGATGCGCATCCACATGGTCAGGACCATTCTGCGCATCATCTTCAAGCACAAACACAACGCTTTCCTTCCACACCGGGCTTTTGCTGAGGTATTCGACAAATTCCCCGACAGCCAGATCATTGTCCGCAACATGTGCGAACGGGCTCAGTCTGCCCTTCCTCAACCCCTCGGTATGGTCATTCCCCAGGCGAACCGTATTCAGCCGGGGTAAAGCATTCGCAGCAACAAGCGAATCAAAATCACTCTTCCACTGGGTGACCCTCGCCGTATCATAAAATCCCAGATCCCAGCCACGGTACCCACGACAAAAATGCCCCTCCAACACAGGGATATTTGGCTTTTGATCATCTGCAAACTCACCATAAGTACGAAAGGATACCCCCGCCCGCTGACAATGATCCCAGATAAAGCCACCCTTGTTATTGGCAATAGCACGATGCCCCTCGCCGTCATAGCTACCACCCCTGCCTCCATAGCTGGTGACCCAGTTCTTTTCAAGATAGTCATTGGCATATCCACCCATGCTCCAGCTATGGCCATCCATGCTGACCTCCGCATCTACATAAAAATTATCGAATAACACAAACTCACGCGCCAGAGCATGCTGATTGGGTGTAATATGCTCCCCAAAAAGAACCAGGCTCGTATCGCCATTACCTTCCTTCATATCCCCCAGCACCTGGTCATAGGTCCTGTTCTCTTTTATGATATAGAAAACATATTTGATAGGCGAGCCGTCCCCTACTTTCATAGGAACCGGATTCCCTGTTTCACCTTTAGCCTGCAACTCCCCATTTTTTGTATACGGCGTATTCTGATAGACCAATGCGGAATAATCCCCCAGTAGTTTTTCATTGGGCTCAGGGAATATGCTCATCGCACCTTTGAACAAGCCCGCGATATATTGGACCGGCTGCACCTTTTTAAGATCACCCTGCTGATAGTTGACCTCCTGACGGCGTCCAAGCGGATTCGGCCCCTGAGGATTTGCCAGGGAAGAAAGCCCTTTGCCATTCGCCACCCATACCTTTTTACCAATAACCTTTACTGCCGTTGGATACCAGCCTACAGGAATAAACCCCCTGGAGAGACAGGTTCCGGGCTTGCTGACGTCAAATACCGCAAGACAGTTATTGTCCGCGTTTGCAACATACAACGTCCTGTCATCCGGGCTAAGAGCCAGGGCATTCGTGGTAGAGCCCGGAGGCGCATCCGGATACAGGGCTGCATTCAGCGTCTCCACGACTTGCCTTTTACGATTATCGATCACCGAGACACTGTTGTCATTGGCATTTGCTACAAAAAGCCAACGGCTGTCCCTTGAGAGACAGATATCATTGGGGTTATCCCCAACAGCGATCTCCGATACAAAACGACGATTTTCCGTGTCAAATACCAGCAGCTTATCACATCCCCAGCAAGTGATATAAAGTTCCTTTTTATCACGCGACAGCAGACAGGTATATCCCTCTCCACCAAGGTCCAGGCGTTGCAGGATGGATTTATTCGACAGATCCACGATATAAAGGGAATTATTATCCTTTGTAACTACATACAACAAATGACGTCTGTCATCTATTTCTATTCCCGCAGGAGAGATCTTCTCAGGCCATTTCTTTCCAAGCACAATTGAATCCGCAAGAACCAATCCGGGATGACCCGGGCCAGGCTGACCATTCACCTCGTATTTGAGGATGAAATTGTCATTCCCGCCCGAAGCATATAAATACTTGTCATCAGCGCTGAATTTTAAGCCCAGCCAGGATTTGGGAATGATCACACTGTCCAGCACCACTTCCTTTGCCGCATCTATCAGCTGCAGGGTTTGCGTACTCTGACCATTATTGGTGACCGCCAGCAGACGGTGCGAAGAGGAAACGGCAATGTTTAGCGGTAGATCGCCCAACTGTAAATTTTTCCCAACCGGTGTCAGGGTCCACCCATTGGGTAACAGGACTTTCTTTTTGATCAGGTCTTCCTTTGTTTCCTGGGCCTGCGTTGCTGATACCAGGCAGCACGCGGTAAGCAGGTATAATAATATTTTGTTCATAGTACTAAAATTATCTACCTCATGAAGACTAACCCACCCGATGACAAAAATTAATAGTTTTATAATTCGGGGAACAGCTTTGCCGCCTGCTCCGCAGATTCGGGCTTGCCCACGTCAATAAGCCGGTACTGACTATGATCAAAACCCCGGATCGGATGCTGAACCGCCAGGTCCAGATATAGGTCTACCATGGAAAATTTACCCGTACGCTCAATAAGTGGGAAAATAGCCGGATCAATTACATGAATGCCGCTGAACGCCTTTTGAGTCAATGCCTCCGCCTCCGCAGGACGCGCCATCCTTTCCTGCCCCGTCGTCACATTCCGCCATCCACAAAGCTCATCCTTCCGGTTAAACAAAAAATACCGGGAAGTGGCCCGGTTCGTCACCGCCAGCGTCGCCAAAGGCACCGACACCTCTCGCATTCCCCAGGACAAAGCCATCTCTCCGGAACCCGCCGCCCCACCGGCACCGGTCCCCCCGCCAACCCGGTCGCCGGAACCAAAATGATCCGCGATCATATCTAAAAGGTTCATATCTGTCAATATATCCACATTCATCAGCACAAAAGGCCCCTCCTCCAAAAAAACCCTTGCCTTTTTCAATCCACCCCCCGTCTCCAGAACACTATCCGTCTCATCGCTGATAGTAAACCGACTGCCCCAGCCTTTATTGACAGTCAGCGCTTCGACGATCTGGTCCGCGAAATGATGCACGTTGACAACCACATCCCTGATGCCATGCCCCTGGAGATATTCGATATTCCGCTGTAGCAGGCTTTTCCCATTGACAAGAGCCAGAGCCTTGGGATGCTCGTCTGTCCAGGGTTTGAAGCGAGTGCCCAGACCCGCAGCAAGGATCATGGCCTTTTTTACGACCGGCGGATGAACAGAGGCGTTAGCCATTAGAGTACGATATTTTGTAAAATGAGACTTTTTTGCGGATAGTCCGTATTGTAATGAAGCCCCCTGCTTTCCTTACGGAAAGAAGCTTCCTTGACGATGAGATAACCGACCGTTATGAGATTCCTGACCTCACACAACTGGGGTGAGACAGCAGTCGTCTCATAGAGCGATTCTATCTCCTCATGCAGCAGGTCCAGTCGCTTGCTGGCCCTTTGCAGACGGGTATGCGTGCGGACGATACCGACATAGTCACTCATCAGCAACTGTAGCTCTTTAAGACTTTGTGTAATGAGGATCATTTCCTGTGGCTCCATGGTACCTTCCGCATTCCAGTCGGGGATATTGTCATTAAATACATGGTTCTCCACCTGCTGGATGCTGTCCAGATAACAGCGATGAGAAAAGACCAGGGCCTCGAGAAGAGAATTGCTGGCGAGACGATTGGCGCCATGCAGACCAGTGGAAGAACATTCCCCACAGGCATAGAGATTTTTAATGGACGTATGCCCCCACTCATCGACCTTGATCCCTCCGCAGCTGTAATGAGCAGCAGGCGCCACAGGGATCATATGCTCAGCTACATCCACCCCGATCGAACGACATTTTGCATAGATATTCGGGAAATGCTCCACAAACTTTGCCTGGTCCATATGCCGGCAGTCCAGGTAAATATGCTCCGTACCCGCCTTTTTCATTTCGCTATCGATAGCACGGGCTACGATGTCACGGGGAGCCAGATCCCTCCTTTCATCATATTTCTCCATAAAAGCCTCCCCCTTGCCGTTCCGAAGAATGCCCCCATCGCCGCGAACCGCCTCCGTAATAAGGAAGGAAGGGCTGACACCAGGCTCAAACAGAGCAGTAGGATGAAACTGGATAAATTCCATGTTCTCTATCCGGCCCTTGGCGCGATACACCATCGCGACTCCATCACCGGTGGCAATCTTCGGATTGGTAGTAGTACGATAGGCCTGCCCGTTACCCCCGGTCGCAAGCAGGGTGATCCGGGAAAGGATCTTGACGATCTTATTGGTTTGCTGATCCAGGGCATAGACACCATAACATTCAATGTCAGGAGTCGACTTGGTGACAAGGTATCCAAGATGATGCTGCGTGATCAGGTCGAGAACAAACCAGTGTTTGATGATCTCAATATTCTTTTGTTTACCGACCGTCTCCAGGAGAGCCCGCTCGATCTCTTTGCCTGTAACGTCTTTATGATGCAGGATCCTGAATTCCGAATGACCACCTTCTTTGCCCAGCTTGAAGTCGCCTTCCGGGTCTTTGTCAAACCGCGTTCCCCATTCGATGATTTCCTGAATGCGATCCGGACCTTCCCGAACTACGATCTCTACGGTGTGGGGATTACAAAGACCATCTCCTGCTATCAGAGTATCCTGGATATGTTTCTCATAACTGTCGTGTTCGAAGTCTGTCACACCCGCAATACCACCCTGCGCGTATTTGGTGTTGGTCTCATCCACCCGCGTCTTGGTGATGACGAGGACTTTTTTATCCGGGTGCTTTTGTGCTACTTTCAGCGCATAGCTAAGACCGGCAATGCCGGAGCCTATGACCAGAAAATCTGTTTTTACCATGCGCAAAGTTACCGCAGGATTCCGATTTGAAGCCTAACAAAAATTTTATATCTTTCGAACCAATTCCTTTGATTATGAAACCCTTTTCCACCCTTTTCCTGGCCACCATCGTCCTGACTTCCTGTCATTCCCTTTCGGGACCGGGGGAACGGACGCAGCTCACGCCAACTGCCATATATAACATTGACTCCGTCCGTCTTGCCACAGGCTCAGGCGAGGATAAAACCGCCCACAAACAGCTGGCGGCAGCGATCAACGCCTATAAAAATGAAAAGGACCCCGCGAAAAGCATCCCGCTTTTCAAACAGTCGATCCTGACAAAACCCAACGCTCAGGTATATTATGAGCTGGGTTGCGCCCTGCTGGACCATCGGGATGATTCCGAGGCTGTCCTGGCCCTGCACGTAGCGGAGAAGCTGGAGTACAAACCCCTGGCAAACGTCATGTTCAAGCTGGCAGCGGCCCATGCCATCACGGCAAGCCCCGAAACAGATCCCTCCGGTACCAAGGGGTCACTTGTCACCCATTATATGGAGCTGGCTATCCAGATGGGTTATGCAAAACCGGAGTCATTTCGCAACGATATTGCTTTCAAAAATTTCAGAAATGTCTACAATTTCAACCTGGCTTATTTAGCCGCAATAGAAGGCGGCCATAATGTAAAAAACCCCGAGCTGGCCCTCTGGGAAGAGTTCAAAAGCGAATTTGCGGCTATGGAGCTTCCTTTGACCATCAATACCGTCTGGACCCAAAACCATGCTCTCGAAAAAGGCATCAATTTCGCCTACGAACGCTTTGTACCGGAAATGCGTAGCAACCGGTTCGCAAGAGAAGCAGGTAAGGAATATTATTATGTTGGCCTCCTGAAAAAAGACAGCTCCTACACCGCCCTGCTATATGCCGGCAAAGATGACGGCCTCGAAGAGGACGGGATTATGCATGCTCCCTTATTTTTTCAGCTGGTTACCTATGACTCAAAAGGAAGGATCATCGATCATTTGAAAGTGGCCGGCCAGGAAGCGCTGGCCGACTTCGTAAAGGTCTTTACCCTCCAGCCCAATTATACTTTTGAAATAAGGGATTTTAAAAATATATATAGCAAAGACCCCGATCAGGCAGGTTATGGCGCCGATAATCCTATCGTAAAGACAGACGAGCAGCTCGTCAGACATTACAGGATAGCCGCCAATGGTAAGTTCGAAACGACGGATGCTCCACTGGCAATGCGCTAAAGCTGACCCTTTTTTTTATAAACCCTCTCCACAAAACCCTTGCGGATGAGCATCTCTGCCAGGATAAGATTGGGAACCCAGCTTAACCACGTCGTGGTAATATAAATGTCGCGTGAGCTTGCATGAATACCCGAATACGACAACAAATAAGTATACGCCCTCAGCGTCAGGGCAGATAAGGTCAGCGCATAGCTTCTGAACATATACGCGCCGTGTAGCTGAAATTTCCTCCGTACAGCATAATACCCGGCATAGACCGTGAAGCTCACCCATAAAAAAGCCAGCAGCGTAAAGCTGGCCCGCGCTGGTAACCCGCCATTAGCATACAGGGCCATGACAAAGGCGGCAGGCCCGCTGATCGTCGTCACCGTAATAAGATAGATCCAACCCATCAGCCGGTGAATACGCCGGTGATTGCGCAGCAGCCAGGGATTGAACTGGGTGAATCCGGCAATCAGCACAAGACAGCTGGTAAAGACATGGATATAAAAACTATTCCGCCACCAGGGTAGATAATAGATCGTTTGTTTGGTTCTTAAAAAATCGACATCACTCCGCATCGCAGCATACGGTATTGTCAGCCGGATCATCAGGAAAGAAAAAAAGGCCAGGGCCAGGAGGGCAAGTACACGAAAGATCAGGGGAGCTTTCATTCTTAACCCGCCATGTTTTTAACGAATTTCCATCCACTACCCTGTAACATCGGCGCGGTAATTTCCATGGAATCTTTGTCCATCTGTGAAGGGACAAGGATCAGCTTCATGGACTGAGGGGTCAGATAACCATTCTTCTCCCACTCTATACGATAGGTCTTCTCCTTTCCGCTTTCATTTAGTTCATAATTACCCTTCACCGTCGTAAGCTGTGCCGCAGAGTCCTCAGGCCCATTATAAAATTCGAATTTGCAGACACCATTCTCTCCAAAAGTAAGCAGACTGTCATAAGAGCCGTTGGCCAGCCAGACGTCCCAGCCACCGGATGCATCCTCGATCTTACGGGCCAGGGTCAGTTCTTTGCTTTTCGCCCTTGTACTGTCCACAGGAACCCATTTCCCTGTCATCTTCCAGCTTGCCGTATCGAGAGATAAGGAAAAAGCTCCGTCATAACGATTGTCACCGGGTTCTTTGACAACAAAATTGAGGAGATTGCCCAGCGGTGTTACTTCACCATTAAAGTTGCGTCGCAGCCCTTTATGGATATCATAACCGGAAACCGTCCGCCCGGAAATATAATTGATAACAACGGTGATCAGACTCTTGCCAAACTGACCCGAATACGTGCCCATTGCTTTTTCAGCGAGGGAATCGGAGAGCCCTGGTACGGTGGCGCCAGCTGAGGTTGCAGATGCGGGCCGCTGGTGACAGGCAGAAAAAAATAAAACCGGGAAAAGGCAGCAGATCAGGGGTTTCATACTACAGATAAAAGTTTATCCCCCAAAATACTCATTTTCCCGGTTTTCCCTAATTCGAATCAACTAATATTCTATGCGATAATTGAACTGTTTGGGATTTTCGAATACATCGATCAGGTTGAATTTCATGACGACCGTCTTCTTATCCTCCGACAATTTAGCCAGCGGATTGTCTACCGTTTTCACTGCCCGGGGCAACACGATCGTAGTCGTATAGTTGATCTCCATACCCATTTGCGCGGCCTGTTTTACCTGCGCCATCTGTGGATCTTCTTTCAGCGCCTTCCATTTTTCCTCATTCACTTTTTTGACCATCAGTCCATCCTTGCTGGTAAAGTCATAGATACCGTTGAACTGGTTGATATCCGGGCTTCCAGCCTGGTCACCACCACCCAGTCCGCCAAAGAGTTTGGCATTACCCAGAGAGCCATCGCTCATGACGATATACAGTTTCTGAAGGTTTTCCTGGCTGGTAAAAGGGAATTGCATATGGGTCGTGAAAACCTTTGCATCCATGTCCAGCTTGATATGCACTTTGCCTGGACGAAGCAGGCTCTTTTTTTCCGCACTCAGCGAGCTCAGCGTATCCACTATATCCTTCATATAAATGGTCGTATCCATTTTCTGCATACCCTTTTTCGCCAGCTCCTCTTTTCCCATATAGTTCTGCAGCATTTCGATCATCTGGCTCATGTCCATGTCCATAGTGAGCTGTCCGCTGCCATCCTTTTTCACGTCTACGTTCTCATTGATATCCAGGCAGCCGGCAAAACAAAATACCACTGCTAAAGGGAGAATAAACTTCAATATTTTCATCGATTCTATTTTACTTGGACCTATGGCCCGTTTAGATGGCAAATTACTTTTTTACCCGACGTTAACCTTATAACGTACCGTAAATATTTGTGAGTGGCCCGGAGGCAGGATGAGCAGTCCCATTTTATTGTTAAAACAGTCCGGTGCCCCGCTGAGGTTCTCTATGGCAATGCTGTCACGGGTAGCGGGTGTATAGATCTGCAAATAAGGATAGCTGGGATCGGGAAAGAAAGCAACTCCCAACCCATTCGCCGGATTGCTGATCTCACAGGCCGCGCTGACGAGATCCGGCTTCAGGGTAAAGCAGTTGTCGAGAAAACTGTCCCCCAGCGGTATTGGCGCGCTGAAGTTGTCGTATAATAACAGCTTGCCGGTCGGCACCAGCCGGTCATTGAATTCCACGATAGCCGTCGAATGAAACTGCAATACCCAATCATTCGCCTTCCCGCCCAACCGGAAATACGGATGCCAGCCGTCCGCCATGGGAATGGGAGTCTTGTCGAGGTTCACCACCGTAGTGACAACCTCCAGCAGATTGTCCGGATGCAGGATATATTCTACCCGGCAACTATACTCGAAAGGATAACCGGCATCATCCTTTTTATAGACATATTCCATGGCAAGAGCCCCGGACATTTCGTCAGCCGACTCTTCGACGATACCGAACGGTTTGTTGTATAATAACCCATGAATGGCATTCCCATCGGAAAACAGCTGTCTGAACTGGTATTCCTTGTTGTCAAACCGATATTTTCCATCGGGGATCCGGCAGGGAAAAGGAGATAGCTTGGGCCCTTTAAAAGACCGGTTCATCTCCCTGTTCAACTCAGCCCCATCCTGATAGCTGTCAATAACATTAAAAGCCACTCCATTCTGCTGCTTCACCCGAAAAGCCTGCAAAGTTGCTCCAAAGCCAGGAAGAAGGGCTACGGCTGTACCATTACTCTCATCTTTTATAGTCACCAGTTCCAGGCCCTGTTCTGTGTTGTGCCGAATCGAGAATTTCATGTGCGGATATATATTTCCTGCAATGTATCGAAAAATCAAAAAAGCCCGATCTGTATCTCCGTGATCTGGTCGGCCGGCGCCGCAAGATCAATATGCAGGAAAGCTTCCGCATAAAACCCATTCGATTTTAGCCCATTTTCTTCCATATATTTAAACATTCTGTCATATTCCTTCTTCAGATCCTCCCAGGGTCCTTCATGACGGGAACAAAGACATTTAAAGGCAGGCATTTGTTTGAAGATGGGCAGCAGCGTAGTCGGTATCCGGCCCTGAACAGGCAGGGCGACCTCCAGCCTGAAACGAGTCTCCGGACGCCCATCCATTCCATAGTAGAACCAGTACTGAGGCCCGCAGATCAAAAGGTCCAGATCAGCCACATATTTATACAGGTCACGTACCGTAGTACCGGCATAATTCTTTAATTCTCCCAGAGTTGTCTGATGAGTACTGAAAAGGACAGCCATGGGGGGATGCACTCGGATAAGCATAGTCATTTTGCGTTTCAGCAAAGAAACAGCCAGGGAGTGACAGCAGTATGTCAGTAGCTTTCGTAATGAACCGATAATTTTCGGGATAATTCTTTTAGCTGGTCTTTCAGACATTCCGGCATTTCCACCCGGACATTGTCCGTATACATCAGGAGCCAGCGGGCAAAGTAAAAGATCGAGGAAGTAAGGAATTTCATGCGAAGACAAGAGCCCGCATCCTCCTGGTCCACAAAGCCATTGAGATATTTCTGCTCCTGCAGGTATTTTGCCACGTCCTTGTTGACAAGCACAATGACCTCCTGCAGGTCCGAACCAGCTTTAATTTTTTCGATGTATTGCCGGATGGAAGGATGTACCGCCGGGTCAAACCTGTTTTCATCAAGGGTTAAACCAAGCATCCTGCTCAGCCGGAAATCCCTGTAGTCATTGCGGAGCCGACACCAGCCGATAAGATGCCAGGCAGACCCATAGTGCAGCAGCCCAATGGGTTCGACGTCCCTTCGGGTAACTTCTTCCTTTAGATTGGACCGGTATTGAAGATGGACAATATTTTTATGAACAACAGCCTGCTGCAACAGGGAAAGATATTGCTGCGGGGATTCACTGTCAGGAGAATAACGGGATATGATCTCTATATGCTCGGTTAGACTGTCGACATATTCCTTGTCGGGCGATCGGAGAACGGCCTTGATCTTGAACAGAGCGGCATTAAAATGTCGCTTTACTGACCCATCCGTGAACTGTTCAGCCAGCTTGGCGCCTAAAAGCAGGGCACTGGCTTCTTCCTGTGTGAACATCACCGGCGGAAGACGATAGCCCTCCATTATGGTATACCCCGAACCCGCTTCACCGATGACAGGCACGCCGGATTCATCCAGGGCTTTGACGTCCCGGTATACCGTCCGCAGGCTGATATTAAAGCGATCGGCCATCTCTTGCGCCGTCACTTTTTTCTTGCTCTGCAGGTGGGTGAGGATGGCATGAAGTCTATCGATGCGATTCACCGGCAAAAAGCTTTAATTGACAACAGAAACTGGAACTGGATCGATCCAAACCTCGCTTTCCTTTAACAAAAGGATTAACTCCTCTACGGCAATTGCACTATCTACCCCCCTCTTTACTACTTCTTTTCCTTTATACAGTGTGATCTTTCCCGGGCCGCTGCCCACATAGCCAAAGTCTGCATCGGCCATTTCACCGGGACCGTTGACAATACATCCCATAATAGCTATCTTAACGCCTTTCAGATGATGCGTCACCGCCCGTATCCTGGCTGTCGTCTCCTGCAGATCGAACAGGGTTCTGCCACAGGAAGGACAGGAAATATATTCTGTCCGGGAGATCCGGGTACGGGTAGCCTGAAGAATGGAGAAAGATGTATTGTTGAGGAACTGATGGTTATTTTTTGTCTCAAGATAGGTACGGCCACTCACCCGGGCATTGACGATTTTCTTCGGGTCATTCATCAGCCATACCCCATCACCCATGCCATCGAGTAGCAAAGCCCCGGCTTCAGTAGAGAAATGGATCAGCTGTTCGTCGATGCTCGTATCGTTGCTCTCAACGGCCAGGATCAGTGGGCTGCGGATATCCCTGATCATTAGCTCCATTACAAATCGCCGCACAGAAAGCATGGCATACGGATGAGAGGACCAGACACAGAAGATCACAGTAGCATCGTCTTTCAGCGACTCAGCCAGATCCGGCGACCCTTCATCTGCTGCATCCAGCGAAATAAAGTTCAGGGTATCCGAACGCTCGCCGGCAGGATCATATTCCATCCCCTGGAACAACGGGATATATTTTGCCTGATCGTCAACCCCCAGCCAGGTGTCATGGTCGCAAACAGGCTTAAGGGTACCGGGCAGGTCAAAGCCAATCGTCTTTTTACCCGTATAGATATAGTCGGCGGCCGCGTCACCGATATTCCATTTGTCGCTGGCTGCATCATAACTATAGCCAATAGCCCTAAGGTCTGCTCTGTTGATCGCGGCAGCCTGCATAAAGTCGGCCATGACCACAGGTACGTGCTGGCCGCCAACACCGGGCAACGACCTGGATATTCTCCGCCGGTATTCGTACGGCGAATAAGGCAGTTTCCTTACCGCAGGTATCTCGCTGGCATCTGCCCTGTCCTGGTATCTTTTTACCAGGTCTTTACAAACCGGGATCTCAAACTCAGGATCCTCCGTTAAGGACACCCGGATCGTATCCCCTATACCATCCTCAAGCAACGAGCCAATGCCTATTGCTGACTTGATACGGCCATCTTCACCATCCCCCGCTTCCGTCACACCCAGATGCAACGGATATATGACCCCGAACTCATCTTCCATCTGCCGGATAAGTAACCGATACGCCTGTACCATCACCTGCGGATTGCTGGATTTCATGCTGAGAACGATATTGTGATAGCTCTCGCCTCTGGCTACCCGCAGAAATTCCATCGCGCTTTCTACCATACCCATAGGCGTATCGCCATAACGGCTCATGATACGATCACTCAGCGAGCCATGATTGGTGCCGATCCGCATCGCCGTGCCATACTCCTTACAGATCTTTACCAAAGGGGTGAAACGCTGACGAATACGGTCGATCTCTTCGATATATTCCGCATCCGTATATTCTATAAGCTCGAATTTCTTTTTGTCGACATAGTTGCCGGGATTGACCCGCACTTTCTCTACGATCCGGGCGGCAATCTCCGCGGCATTGGGCGTAAAATGGATGTCTGCTACCAGCGGGACCTTATATCCCCTTCGATGGAGCTCGTTTTTTATATTCAGGAGATTTTCAGCCTCTTTCTTACTCGGTGCAGTAATACGCACCAGCTCGGCGCCCGCTTCAATACAACGGATGGATTGCTCCACCGTTGCCACCGTATCCATGGTGTCGGTCGTGGTCATCGTTTGCACCCGGATAGGGTGGTAGTTGCCAAGACGAAGATCACCTATATTTACTTCGAGGGTTTTAAGTCGCATAATCTACCAATCCTTTTCTGGCTGGTTGGGGGCCTTTACTTTGTTCTGATTGAGCTTGTTCTGTAAATCATTCTCTTTCTGCTGCAGCGCCTTCAGCAATTGCTCCACCTGCTGCTTGTTCAGCCGGCTGGGTTGTGGCTTTGGCTGTTCCTGCTGCTGATCTTTTTTCTCGTCTTTTTTATCCTTCTGGTCTTTCTTATCTTTTTGCTGGTCTTTCTTTTGTTGCTGTTGCTGCTGTTGTTGCTTCTTCATTTCCATCAGGGCCTTTTCCAGGTTTTCCCGGGCATCGGCATCCGAAGCATCCAGCTTCAACGCAGACTTCCAGGCGTCGATGCCTTCCTGGAGCTTCTTTTGTTTGATCATCGCCACACCCTTGTTGTACTGACCTTTTTCCTGCATGGCTTTGTCAGAGCTATGGGCCGCAGCAGCATCATAAGACTTCGCAGCTTCGTCAAAATTATTTTTCCTGAACTGGGCATTGCCCAGATTGTAATTAGCAGTAGGATTGTCCGGCGCCTTTTGAACAGCCGACTGATATTCCTTCAGCGACTTGTCGATCTGTTTCTTTTTATAATACCGGTTGCCACTGCGGATTTGCGGATTCCCGCTTTGCGCCTGCGCCGGCAGAACAGCAGCCATACCCACTATGATAAATAGCAATACCTGGACAGGGAAAGCCGCAGGCCTTGATCTTTTCGGGCGATGACGCTCCGCAAAAAAAAGATCCAGGATCAATAAGATCAAAGCCGCCGCTATGAACCACTGGAAGTAACTTTTATAGTCTATGAACTCCGCGTCACTCATAGATTTCTTTTCGGCGCTTTCAAGTTGCTGCGTCATGGTAATAAGGGCATCATCGATATTGTCCAGGCGAATGTATTGCCCGTTTGTGATATTCGATAGCTGCTGTAACTCTGGCTCATTCAGCTTCGACATCACCGTCTGCCCCTGCTCATCCTTTTTTAGTTCCCCCGTCACCGGGTCTACGATAGGAGAGCCCTCGGGTGAACCAATGCCGACGGTATTGATCATGACACCGTTTTGTGCCAGCTGTTTGGCAATTTCCTGCGCTTCCGGGTCGTGATCTTCCCCGTCCGAAAGCAGTACGATGGATTTGTATTTTCTCTCCTTGGAATTAAAGGCGGTATTCGCCATCCTCAACGCCTCTCCGATGACCGTCCCCTGCGTGGGAACAACATCCGGATTGGCCTGCTGGATATACATCCGCGCAGCTCCATGATCGGTAGTCAGCGGCATTTGCAGATAGGACCGGCCAGCAAAAAGGATCAGGCCTATCCTGTCGTTCTCCAGCTTGTCCGTCAGCCGGAGCAACAACTGTTTGGCCCGTTCGAGACGCGAAGGTTTGATATCCCGCGCCAGCATACTCTTGCTTACATCCAGTACAAGCATTACATCCACGCCCTTGCGATGCACGTTTTCCATAGCACCCGGCCGCTGAAAATTAGCAGCCCCCAGCACCAGTAGCATAAAGGCGACAAGAGCCAGACCTGCTTTTATCATAAATCGTAAAGGAGAAAAATTGCTGATGAGCTGCTGCACCAGGGCCGGGTCACCTATACGCGCCGTAGTCTTCTTCTTCCATCGAAGCAGAAAAACGAGCAGGACCACAAGCAAAGGCAGCCCCACGAGACCAATGAGAAATTCAATATGTTCGATACGGTAGTTCACAGCTTTGTGCAAGATAGCCAATAAGGGTTGCAAAAAGAAAGCCAATTACTTCTTCCCGTCAAAAAAGCCCATTGGCTTCAAAATGCTTTTAACAATATGTAAACCAATGACAGAGAGGTCCTTTTTCGTATCCGCCGATTCCATGTTCACAACGAAGAAATAAGGGTGTTTATTCTCCTCCACCCAACCCATGACCCAGCCGATAGCCTGGCCGTCCTCTTTTATACCCTGGCCCGTTTTATACGCCAGGCGGTAAACGGAATTGCTTTCTATAGGCATCATACCCCTCACCAGTTTTTGGGGACGATTAAAGAAGGGCAGCTGGTCGAAATAGAGACGCTTGATCAGTCCCAGTTGTTCGTCCGAAGTGATTTTCAAGTGGTTGTTCAACCAAAAGCTGTCAAGCGAACCGCTCATCTCCCTGTTCCCATAGTGGAGGGTGTCGATCCATTTTTTTAGGCTATCCTTGCCAAGCAGCCCGGATATACCTCTGAAGCCAATGTTACCGGCATTGTCGACATTTTGAAAAGCGTTCTGGAGCGTTAACATTGGCGCAGACAGTTTATTCGTATCGCCATTACTCATCATCGCCCATAATGAGCCGGGGATCCGGGCCGAAGTGTCTGCCAGCGCGCCCGTCTGCAATGCAATCAGCGACTGCACAATATCAAAGGTCGCCGCAGGCTGATACGCACTATCCCGGTACCGCGGCAGATTATAAATGGTAAAATGGCCTTGTCCATTGTCAAAAAAGCCAAAAGACCCCTTTACGCCTGCCGAATCGAAATATTGCTGCAGACTGCTGTCGACAGTCACGTTGTTCGTCGAACAGGCAACAAAGAAAAAAGGAGCCAGAAAAAGGACAAAAAGGGATTTGGACATTTGGCGAAATTTTGCGCAAAGGTAAGGCCTAATCCTTCAAATTATATTTGTGAATCAGCTTCAGCAATACCCCATTGGTCCAGCCAAAACCATCCTGACCCGCATATTCCCCGCCACCAGCCTCCTGGTTGATATCCACAACATTGTATTTTTCCATCAGCTTCCCGGTCTCCTTATAAACCTTCTGGTTCAGCCTTACCCAGCGCGCCGCAATATCCGCCGCCAGGTCCTTCTGACCACAACGGTCCAGCCCCCAGATGGTCATCCATTCGAGAGGAGCCCAGCCATTGGGAGCATCCCATTGCTCACCGGTATTGAACTCGGTTGTAACTATCCCACCCGGCTTCAGCAATCTTTCCCGGATGACGGCAGCCACTTTCTGCCCAAGAAAACTCGTATAATCCGGGTGTTCATTGATAAAACAGAACGGGTACATCCCGCCGGGATTGATATTATTGCTTTGTTTCTGTGTTTTGAAATTGTAGTCCGTATAAAAGTTGAGGGCCTTATTCCAGCAGTATTTGTCGATGAGCTCCCCGCGCCGGATAGCCTTGCGCCGGAATTCACCCGCCGCACTATCCTTATTCATCAGCTTTGCCTTCGAGATAGCCCATTCCAGGTGGTAAAGCAGTGCATTCAGGTCAGGAGGCACCATGTCACTCGTACGTATCGTCACCAGGTTCTTTCCATCCCCAAACCACCTGCAGCTAAAGTCGATGCCGCTTTCGGCCGCTGCCCGCAGTTGCTCATACATCTCCTGTTTGTCCCTGCCTGACTTTTGTGCCGTGAGCACATCCTCCCGCCAGCTTTCCTGCCGCGGAACGGTGGCGTCATCCCAGTAACGGTTGAGGATCGATCCATCCTTCAGTTTGACGACACGGCGATAGCTCTGGCCTGCCTTCAGCTTCTCGCTCCCATCCATCCAGAACTGGTATTCCTTTTCCATGGCAGGCAGGAATTCCTGGTAGACACTGTCTCCCTTCGCTTCCGCCAGTAAGGCGACCATCACAGAGAAAAATGGTGGTTGCGAACGGCCCAGATAGTAGGTCCTGTTCCCATTGGGGATATGTCCATAGTTTTCTATCAGATAGGCAAAGTTCTTTACCATGTTATCGATCATCTCTATTTCGCCGCTTTCCTTTAGCCCCAGCATCGTAAAATAAGAGTCCCAGTAGTATACTTCCCGAAAACGACCCCCCGGTACAATATAGGGATAGGGCAGCGGAAGCAGGGAGCTGCCTTCCACTGTTTTATCAGGAGTCCGCTTCAGAACGGCCCAAAGGTTCCGGATATGCGTAGTCACATCTTCTGAAGTATTGGTCTTGTAGGTATCCGTAGGCGCAGCCGGCACATCGAAATTATCCAGCACGAACTTCTTCAGGTCAAAGCCCGGCGCTGCCTTTGCCGTCTCATAGTCCGCTAAGATCTCGGCAGGCTTGCGTTTAGGGACACAGTCGACAAAGGTCTTGCCGTCTGAAAAAACCCGGTTCATTTGCACGTCCACAAATAATTTTCCATAGATCTTGTCGGGAGGAGTAGTGACCAGGGGTTGTCCGAACGAAAGGAAGGAGCTGACGATAAGCAGCAAAAAACCAGCAGATCTCTTCATAAACGTATATATGTAGTATAAAAATAATGAATCTGCCGTTATCTATTTTTAAAAATAAACCCCGCGAAGAATCGCAGGGTTTTTGCTTGCTTTTGCTTATAACCAAGAAAAAATTCCTAATTAGTTTTTTTATTCCGCTCCGTCAATTTTCGCTCTCTGAATGGCAATATTACCTATGTTCTGTGCCACCGTCTTGCCCACCGTACAGTCGATAGTGTAGTGGATACCGGCATAGACCCTCGAATTAGCCGCCTCCTGCGCCATCGCGTTGTACGCATCCGCTCGATCCGGCAGGATATGCCCAAGGATGGTGGATGCAGCAAAGCTGAACATCGAATGCCCTGAGACATAGGACGGGAAATTCGGAACACCCGTCAATGTCTTGATCCTCGGGTCCATCTGCGTAGGCCTCGGATTGAAATAAAAGTATTTGATATCCCAGCAGGATATGGCCGCATCCATCTCCGCCATGTTTAGCAGGGCCATATTACGCGCCCACCTGACCTCGCTGAAGTTCTTTGTGATAAAGTCTTCCGCAGCAATGGCATTCCAGTGACCGGGAGGAGTATAGGTTCCTACCCCGTCCGCCCAGAATTGCACGATACGCATCTGGTCGCGGCTGGGATCTTTAATTGTATTGTACGCATCCAGTGTTTCCTGTTTCATCTCATCACTGCTCGTGGAAGGAGGAGGACCAGGACGCAAAGCGACGATGGTCGCAGAGTCACACAAAAAGCCTTTTACCTTTCCAAAAAGAGGCAGCATCGGCGGTCTCGCCGGCGTCTCAAGACTAAACCAGGGTATCTGACTCTTTGCCTGTGTCGTGGTGACAAAGTTATTCCAGTCGGTAGATGTGCCAACAGCCTTGCCGGCATTGTCACCCCTTCCGCGAGCGATAAAGACCTCCGCAATCTGGCGGCCCAGGGCTTCTCCGGCTGTCACATCACTACGGGTAGCCGCACCCGATGCAATAAGACTCAGCTCCTGCTCTTCCAGCTTCTGCTGGATATTGGCTATCTCGCCGGGGAAGAACAGCTGCATCAATTCAGACGTGACACCGGCAAGCACAGCGCCTTCTGACGGATAGGAAGGAAGAGTACTTTTTCCTCCCAGCGCCTTGACCGTAGAATCTACATTATAGGGAGCCGCGCGTTTAAATTTGTTTTTATAAGACCAGCAGGCTACCAGCGCGTCGTATTGAGCAGCGCTGATATATCCATAGGCCCGGGCAGCATAAGGTGGATTAGAAAAAGGGAACAGCGGATAGGCAAAAGGGTTGGCAGCGTTAGGAATAGGATAAGTACCATCCGGATTCTGATAAGGAGGCAGGTTATATTTTGACATCAGATCCCGCATGATCTCATTCCAGCGCAATACGCCCCCGGCGCTCCAGTATTTTATTTTATTTGCCTGGTCGCCGCTAAGATGGGCCTGGTAAGCCTTGATCTCGTTGAGATCGGCTATGTACAACGGAGAAGTGGTTGCCGCAGGAGTAGCCACGGCAAAACTATCCGGGCGCGAAAGAAGAATAAGCTTCCAGCTACCGGCATTCAGATCCTGGTTAGCAGGTTGCAGGGGCGGCAGATTCGCCGTCCTGTTGGAAACATTTTTATTACAGGCAGTGGTTGCCAACAATATTATCAGGGCGAAATTGACTATTCGTTGCATAATTACTTCGTTTTAGGGGTGGAGGGAACGGTTTTGGTTTGATTTTGGTTTTTACTTCCGGCCTTCTTATGAGAAAAATCCAGGATGTAAAAGACCCCGATGTCAAAGGCCTTCGCTTGCCCGACATTCCTGCCGGCTACCGTATAGTTACCGCCACCGGTAAGAGAAAGACCATCCACCATAGTGAAGTTGTATTTAAAATGAGCGCCAACCATCGTCGCATCCATCTTATTGCTTGGAAAAGGCATATCGTTCTTACGAATGTCAAAACCTCCCTGCGTGGTCATGTTCGACAGCACCGCTTCAATGATCCAGCGGTCGCTGCGATAGCCTGTCCTGAAATTAAAGGAAAGCAGGTTGGGCATGTCCACGTTATTGGTCAGATGCAGGGAAGTAGTATAGTACGAACTCCGGTCGATGGTGATGTCACTACGCCAGGTATAGGTGCCCGAAGCCGTTGCAAAAAAATTGCCCAGCTGATAGTCGAGTAGGAGACGCCCCGATGCCGTCCTGCTGTGTAAGCCAATGGACAGCGGCAGGAAGTCGGCGATATAGTTGGTCAACGGTACGGAACCACCGGCCAGCGTATAGACCGACAGAACCCCTTTCCCGAGATTTTGTTCTACGGGCATCCATTTGACCCAGGCAGTGAGATCCTGTATACCATGCTGGCCATGTAATGTTCCCGCACTGGCATTTGTCCAGACATAAGGGGCATTCACAAGGACATTGAGCTTGCCGGTAATGCCATAGTTGCCCATCAGAGCGCCCATTTGTGTCTTTACGGTACCCAGGTTCTGGTTATTGCGTTTGAATTTGCCTTCCCAGTAATGGTCCCAGCTGCTGTAGCTGTAAATGCCGCCAACACAAAAATTGTTTTTGGTCATCATAATAGCGTCTTCATCCGTTTGTGCCTTTAGTGTCTGAGGCTGCAGAAGCAAAAGAGCAGCAACAGCAAAGGCAAGTCTTGGTAAATTCAGTAATTTGGTCATAAGCATTTTGGTTACAAGCATTGTTTTATAGTACTATTTGCATTTTTGCAAGCGCAGCCTCTGCAAGACGAGTACCTGCCACACGGGCACGGATCTTTTCAAAAGCGATGTCCCGGCTGGTAGACAGGTCATCCGCAAAAGGTGAAAATCCGCAGTCGTCCGTTGTCCCCAGCTGCGCCACCGGAATGTATTCGGCCGCTTCAAGGATAAGGTCGCGGATTTCTTCAGGCGATTCGATCCGGGGATTCAGCACATCCGTAACCCCGATAAAAACCCGCTGCCCGGGCCTCAGACTTTCCCGGATGGCTTCCAGCACTTCCGTTTTGTTCTTTTCGCTCGCATACTGAAGATAAAAGCTGGTCACGTCAAGCTCGAATAACAGCGGCAGCAGCTGAGCATATCCGATATCCGCACTATGCGTCGAGTCGTGATCACCACCTGGACAGGAATGCACACCGACCCGCTGATGCCACGCATCGGGCAGACGGCCTAATACTTCGTTGTTCAGGGCTATGAAGGACCGCAGCAATCCCTTTGAAGGGTCCAGCTTAAGAGAAAGCCGGGCCTCGGTAAAATCGATCTGGACATTATACGCGCCGGCGGCAAAACAGGACTGAATATCCTTTTCATGTTCCGCAGTCAGGTCGGCTATGAACTGATCTCTCGAATAGCCTTCCAGACCTTCCCCCGGATAGAGCAGACTCATCGCCGAAGCGGAGATCACGGCCTGCTTCATCGGAAGTTTCGTCAGCGCCCTGGCCCGCTTTACATACTCACCCGCATAGGCCCCGTAACGAAAAGGACCTGACTTTAGCTTTGGCAACTGACGGGTATGACCATCTTCAAAGGGAATGACTACTCCATTCGGGTCCAGCTGATTTGAGCCGCTGAGGGGATAGGTGGCAAAACTTGGTTTTGTCTGCTCTCCATCCGTAATTACCGGTGAGCCAGTCGCTTCAAATCGCTGGATCGTGTCCTTTAAAGCCCTGTCAAATAAAATATCTAATTCAACTTCTGCTATTGCTCCTGCGGAAAAAGCTTTGAGTCCTTCGACCAGTTCCACCGGACGGGGAACACTTCCAATAGGCTCCGTAAGAATTTGCATGTTGATCGTTTTAAATGTTGAAGTTTAGAACCGGATATTCATACCTATATTAACCACGTAATCGGCAAAGGCAGCATCTCCTTGTGTATAGACACCCGTCAACCCGGTAGTGATCTTGTCCGGTACGCTCTGGGTACGATTGCGAACCAGCGCGATGGGAACAAAAGCATAAAGGGAAACCTTTGAGAAAGCATAGGAGACCCCGGGTTCAGCCGAGATGATATAACCAGGTCTTCTAAAGCCATTGCTCGATCCGATGAGGTCGCGGGAAGGCAGGCATTCATCCCTTACACCGGCGGAGACAGTAAGACGATCGAACTGCAGATTGACGCCAACCCTTGCCATCAGCTGATCAGGAACGCTCATAACACTGCTGCCATTGGCGACGGAAGAGGCGGAAGGGGTGCCTCCACGCGCATTGCTGACGCCGTTCTGATCCCTTGGATTAAACAGGTAATAAAAATTGCCATATACTCCCACCTTCTTCGAGAAATTATAAAAAGCGTTGACTTCTGTCGTAAAGCCAAAACCGCCGTCACCCAATTGGATCGATTGATCAACAGGTCCAAAAGTTTTTGTACTGTCGCTGGTCTTAAAATAATCCTGGTAATTGTATGAGCCGGTAGGGAACTTGAGACCCAGACCAACCTGTATATTTCCTTTTGGCATTTTCAACGGATCGATCAGCCAGTTATAGACGGCAAACCGCAGATCGCCATTGCCAAAGGAATGTGTGCTGAAGCGATAAAGCGAACCTTTTTGGGTATAGGTCTGCGATCTTGCATTGGCGGAGATAGGCAGGTCAAGCATGAGGCTCCACCGGGTATTCAGCTGGCGGTATATGGCCAGGTCCATCGTATATGCATGGTTGATCACTTCGTTGCCCAGTGTCTGGCGCTGTTTCTGTTCTTTGGTTCCTACATAATGGCGGAAGGATTTATAGTACCTGTTGTTCATCGTGAACTGCCATTTGTTTATTGTATCTATTTGTTGCTCTCCCGCTGCGCAAAATCCGCCCGTGCTACGGATCGCTACGCATCCCTGCGCAGCCAGCTTGTTATATCCTATTGTTCCGATCATCAGCAAAATAGCAAGTACAATCTTTCTCATTTTTTTAAGTTTTGTGTTATAAAGCCAGCTTGCGCTGACTGGATGTTTCTTTAACTCTACTTTTTCCAGGGGCAACATAAAGGGCCAGCAGGGCGCCATAACTACCGCCCCGCTCTACCCATTCAAATACTTCGTATTTCGGATAGAAAAGCTCCGTCCCCATTTTCCAGATGAACAGGGCGATCAACAGAGGCCGCACAGGCCGGATAAGTATGGCCAACGCCGCCAGTATTTCAAACAGACCTGCGAACAGCGCTGTATTCGCCGGGTTCGAAAAACCGAGATTGGTATACTGCTGAAGCAGTCCCTTCTTTTCGATAAGATTGAGCCAGCCATGACCCAGCAGAAGCAGAAAGACGACTATCCGCAGGCAAAGGACAACCCGCGAAAAAGTCCGGGCATCGGGCTGAGGATTGGGATCGAGACGGGAGAACCAGTAGCGTATCCCTGACATGCCCGCTCCTCCCGCTGCAACACCGCTGCCACTCGTCCCATGCGTCGCCGTACCTGCTCCATCACCACCTGCCCCCACTACACCGCTTGCCCCCCGCGTCGCCGCACCCGCCAGCAACAACAGGGCCAGCGGCACACCAAAGTTGCCGGCACGTTCGATCAGCTCTGCAAAAGGTTCCCCGGAGAGGGGCCGCAACGACGCTGTCGCGATCCCCCAGATAATGAGCCAGGCCGGGACAACCCGAATAGGATAAAATAACAGGATAAGGCCCATGGTTATGTCCAGTGTTCCGACAACCGGCATGAGCGTGTAAGCCATATCATGACCGATGCCGAACACGGCAAAATAATTACACCAGATGGGTTTGGTAATGATACCAAAAGCACCGTGGCCGATAAAACACATAGCTGCTGCTATCCGTAAAATATAGTGCATCCTGTGTGCGGACACAGTAAGTCCGCTACCGCTGAGATCCTTCATCATATGTCTTTTGAAAACTACTGAATGACCGGTCATTGCCACCGGTCGAAGAATGAGATCAGTCCGGACGATCAGCCACGACAATCAGTCTTTGAGGCGATCATCCACTTTGGACTTAAGCCGCTGCCTGATCGGGCGGCATTTCAGCAGTGGGAGTATAACGGGAGAGAAGAGCAACAGTGACCAGGATGCCCATTTGCGGGGCCGGCACTATTACCGTATGTGGCAAAAAACAGTCCATTTGAGTTGCGCAATAATCCTGCGAAACACTCTTGTATTGGGTTGAGTGAGGAGTCTTTTTCTCCTGGCCATTGTGCGAAAGATCATTCACCAGCTGGAAAAAGGTCTCCCTTGCACTCTTCAGATTCATGGCCATCTGGTTGGGGATACAGCGATATTCTATGGAATCCCTGTAAATGCGGCGTTCCACATATTTATATTGTATACCCCCGATGTCTATCTGACCATCGACCCTTTCAAAACTGGCCGAACTGTTATAATAAGACAGTGAAGTAACGGGAACCTTGAAAGAAAGAAGCTGGGTTTCGTCGTAGTCTTTTTTGTCAAGACTCGCCTCCAGCCGCCGGTCGGCGCGATCCTGCATATAGTTGCTTACCAGCTGGTATCCATACCAGTTGAAAAGAAGAATTCCCATAAGCAATATAACGGCAAGACGTTTCAAGCGATGACAAATTAGCGATTTTTTGGATATCCAACGATTTTTTTTCGCAGGGAAACCCCGATCACTATTTCATTTTCTTCCGGGCAGAAGCCTTCGCAGCCTGCTTCAGTGGATCGGTAAACAACATATCAAGCCTGATCTTCACCGGCTTTTGTACTGTTTTGGCGGGCGCGGCCTTTTTTGCAGACTTCTTCGCCGCGGAGGCAGATTTCTTTTTTGGAGACACAGACTTCTTATTGGCGGGTTTGGCTGTTTTCTTTACCATATTCCGGCGAAGGTAAAGATTCCTTCGTCAATTCAACATAAGTAAGTCGTTTCAACATTTTATATATTGATTTTTCAAAAACTAACAGTCATTAGTTTTTTGATTAATTTTGCTCTGTTTGCCAAACGATTACAATTATGAGTTACACCCCTGTTCACAAAGTCCGGCTGGTCACGGCAGCCGCTCTCTTCGATGGGCACGATGCGGCGATCAACATCATGCGACGCATTCTTCAGTCAAAAGGAGCCGAGATCATTCATCTCGGTCACAACCGGTCCGTAGCCGAGATCGTGGAATGCGCTATCGAAGAGGACGTGCAGGGCATCGCCATCACCTCCTATCAGGGAGGTCATCTCGAATTCTTCAAGTATATGAAGGACCTGCTGAACGAGAATGGCTGCGGACATATCCGGCTCTTCGGCGGCGGCGGCGGCACCATCCTCCCACAGGAGATCGAAGAATTACACCAGTACGGCATCACCCGCATCTATTCCCCCGATGACGGCCGGAAGATGGGACTGGAAGGGATGATCGAAGACGTGATCCGCCAATGTGATTTTCCCCTGAACGGAAACCCCGCCAACTTCAAAGGCGAAATGAAATTAGGAGAATGGAAAGATATCCGTAAGATCGCAAGAGCGATCTCCAATGCAGAGAATGGTGCCGCACCGCCCGCTGAGGGCGGTGCGGCAAGCCAAATCATCCCCGTCGTCGGCATCACAGGCACCGGCGGCGCCGGCAAATCCTCCGTAACAGACGAGCTCGTCCGCCGTTATCTGAATAGCTTCCCCGACAAAACGCTCGCCGTGATCTCTGTCGACCCCTCCAAGAAAAAGACCGGCGGCGCCCTGCTGGGCGATCGTATCCGGATGAACGCTATTTCAAGCCCCCGCGCCTATATGCGCAGCCTGGCGACACGCGAAAGCGACAGAGCCCTCAGCGCACACGTACAGGAAGCCATCGATATCTGTAAACAAGCAGGCTACGACCTCGTCGTCCTCGAGTCAGCAGGTGTAGGACAGAGCGATGCCTCCATACTCGACCACGCCGACATCAGCCTCTACGTGATGACCCCGGAATACGGGGCCGCCTCACAGCTGGAAAAGATCAATATGCTGGATTATGCCGACCTCGTCGTGCTGAATAAGTTCGATAAGGCCGGAGCCCTCGACGCCCTGCACGATATCCGGAAACAATACAAACGTAATCACCAGCTGTGGACGGCAAAAGACGGCGAATTACCTATCGTAGGTACCATCGCCGCCCAGTTCAATGACGCCGGTGTCAACGAGCTGTTTGAAAAGCTGATGACCACCATCCACAAAAAGACCGGAGTACGCTACGGAGACCTGACCCTGCATACACATACAAAGGATACCACGACCCAATCCCAGATCATGCCGCCGTCACGGATACGCTACCTGTCGGAGATCACCTCGGCGATCCGGGATTATAACCATAGCACCGACGACCAGGCGGCCATCGCATCGAAACTCTATCAGCTGGATGGCGTCCTTCAGGACCTGCCGGCCGATTCTGCCGCAAGACCCGTACTGGAAGAACAAAAGAAAAGGGTAGAGCAGCAGCTTTTCCCTGTATGTAAGAAGCTTATTGAGGAATGGCCCGCCACCCGGGCCCGGTATCAGCAGGAGACCTTCAACTATGATGTGCGGGGTAAAGAGATCCGCCAGCCATTGTATAGCCAGTCGCTTTCGGGAACGAATATCCCCCGCATCAGCGTGCCGCGATACAAGGATTGGGGAGACATCCTTCGCTGGCGCCTTCAGGAGAACTTTCCCGGAAAATTTCCCTATACCGCCGGCGTGTTCCCCCTGAAAAGGGCAGAAGAAGACCCTACCCGGATGTTCGCGGGCGAAGGCGGCCCGGAACGCACCAACAAAAGATTTCATTACGTGTCTTCGGGCCAGCCGGCCAAACGGCTTAGCACAGCCTTCGACTCGGTGACCCTTTATGGCGAAGACCCCGATTACCGGCCCGATATCTATGGTAAGATCGGCAATGCCGGGGTCAGCATCGCCACAGTGGACGACGCTAAAAAATTATACAGCGGTTTTGACCTCTGCGACCCCCGGACCTCGGTCAGCATGACGATCAACGGACCCGCTCCGATACTACTCGCCTTTTTTATGAATGCCGCCATCGACCAGCTCTGCGAAAAATGGCTGGCCGCCAACGGCGCCGCCACGACAGGCCACAGCAATGCGACAGGCAGCAACAGCGCGAGCGCAACCACCCCCAAAGCCACATATAACAACCCCGCATCCCCCGGCGTCCTCCCCGAAGGCAACGACGGCCTGGGCCTTGTCCTCCTGGGACTCAGCGGAGATGAAGTCTTGCCGCCAGACATCTACGAAAAGATAAAAGCCGAAGCCCTCTCCCAGGTAAGAGGCACCGTACAAGCCGATATACTAAAAGAAGACCAGGCCCAAAACACCTGCATCTTCAGCACCGAGTTCGCACTTCGGCTAATGGGCGACGTTCAGGCTTATTTTATCAGCAAACAGGTACGCAATTTCTATAGCGTGTCTATCAGCGGTTATCATATTGCAGAGGCCGGCGCCAACCCCATCACCCAGCTGGCCTTCACCCTCGCCAACGGTTTCACCTATGTGGAATACTATCTGAGCCGCGGCATGGCTATCGACGATTTTGCACCCAATCTTTCTTTTTTCTTCAGCAACGGCATGGACCCCGAATACAGCGTTATCGGCCGCGTGGCAAGACGCATCTGGGCCAAAACGATCAAACAGGTTTATAAAGGCAACAGCCGGTCCCAAAAGCTAAAATATCATATCCAGACCAGCGGCCGAAGCCTGCATGCACAAGAGATAGACTTCAACGATATCCGCACCACCTTACAGGCCCTCTATGCCATCTATGACAATTGCAATTCGCTGCATACCAATGCCTATGACGAGGCAATAACGACGCCCACCGAAGAGAGCGTACGCCGGGCCATGGCCATCCAGCTGATCATCAACCGGGAGCTGGGCAGCGCCCGTACGGAAAACTTTATCCAGGGCAGTTTTGCAATAGAAGAGCTCACTGACCTGGTAGAAGAAGCCGTCCTGGCTGAATTCGACAGGCTGACGGACCGCGGAGGCGTATTGGGAGCGATGGAAAGAATGTACCAGCGGAACAAGATCCAGGAGGAAAGCCTTTATTATGAAAGCCTCAAACATAGCGGGGAATTACCCATCATAGGAGTCAATACCTTCCTCGACAAAAAAGGCTCGCCCACCATCCTGCCCGGCGAGGTGATCCGAAGCACCACGGAAGAAAAAGACCAGCAGATCGCCAACCTGCAGACGTTCAGACAGCGGCACGCCAGCCGGAATACCCAAAAGTTGCAGGACCTGAAGGCCGTCGCAGTAAACAACGGAAACCTCTTCGAAGAGCTGATGGAGACCGTTAAATATTGCACCCTGGGAGAAATTACCAACGCTTTATACGAAGTTGGCGGTCAATATCGGCGCAACATGTAACTTTGAGGTCGTAGCATCTCAATTTTATTTAGCATGGCAGCACAACCGGTAGTCCCAATCGCATTTAAACAAGAGCCTGGACAATTAGAAAAAACAATTACGATCCTCGCCGCCGACATCGGTGGCACAAAGACCAATGTCGCCCTGTACCGCGCCGATGGTAACGGAATTAATTCAATACAGCAGAAAAGATACGTCTCAAAGGATCATGCATCCCTCTCCGATATTATCCACGACTTTACCGGCGGTAATCTCCCCGAACGGATCTCTGCGGCCGTAGCAGGCCCCGTCGTCAACGGGAAAAGCAAACTCACCAACCTGCCCTGGCAGCTCGACAGCGACGTGATGAGCCGGGAGATGAATGTTCCAGTCTCCTTTATCAATGACCTCGAGGCAACAGCTTATGGGCTGGCAGGACTCGGCAAAGAAGAGCTGGCAACCCTGGCTACCGGCGACGCCAACGCTAAAGGCAACATCGCCATCATTGCACCGGGCACCGGTCTTGGCGAAGCCGGCTTATACTGGGACGGCCAACGCTATCACCCTTTTGCTACAGAAGGCGGCCACAGCGACTTCGGACCACGGACACCATTAGATGTAGAATTATTTTACTTCCTGCAAAAACAATTCGGGCACGTCAGCTGGGAACGTGTAGTGTCCGGTATGGGCATCAAAAATATTTTTCATTTTCTCACAGAAGGCCGCAACGAAGCCATACCCGAATGGTTATCCCAAAAACTAAAAGAAGAAGACCCCGCTGCAGTCATCAGCCAGGCCGCACTAAAACACGAAGACCTGATCTGCGCTGAAACGATGGAATTATTTGTCCGCTACCTGGCTACAGAGTCCTCCAGCCTTGTACTGAAGCTTATGGCCACCGGCGGCCTGTTCCTGGCAGGCGGTATACCACCAAAGATCTTACCGCTACTGCAGACAGACAGCTGGGGAAAGAATTTTGACAACAATGGCCGCATGCACGACCTCTCTGACAGAGTACCCGTGCATGTAGTGCTCAATGACAAGATGGCCCTCCAGGGTGCAGCGTACTATGGTGCGTACAATATGTGACCGAAAAATAATTAGCACGGTAACAAAAATTCCCTACCTTTAATAGGTACACTAACCCTCACCCTTATATACTTCCTGTCCCTTACACAAGGCCCCTTTTAGCAGCAGTTTTGCACTCTTTTTAGTAGTCATCTTAAGTCTCCTTAGCAGCCCGTTTGCATAAGCCTACCCTGGCTTTGTCAACCTTTGCATCCGTATTCCATTCTTTTCATTCACGACGACCGGCATTAACGGACCTAAAAGCTCCGAAGGCATATCTATTAATTATTCTTTCCTAAAAATTTAAAAAATGGACACATTTCTCGCGTGCATCTTATTATGGCCCTGTAATTTTGCGCCAACCGGCTGGTCATTTTGTGCCGGCCAGCTATTATCTATCGCCCAGAACAGCGCCCTTTTCTCTCTCCTCGGCACTACTTTCGGCGGCAACGGAACTACAACTTTTGGACTTCCTGATATGAGAAGTCGTGTACCCGTCGGCGTTGGACAAGGCACCGGTCTCTCCAATTATCTACTCGGTCAGGTAGCTGGCACGGAAAATGTTTCTCTTACCATCAACAACCTCCCTGGGCATGCCCATACCTTTACGGTATCCGCTTCCAACGCGCAGGCTACCGACAGCACTCCTGCCGCAGGCACCAATGTCCTCGCAGCACCTTATGATGCGGCCAACTTCAACCCTATCGCAGGTTATAATAATGTAGCGCCCAATACTGCATTGAATGTCGGATCCAACCTTACCGGCCTGGTTGGAAATAATATCCCTATCCCCATCATGCAGCCCTATCTCGGTCTCAACTATATCATCGCCCTCCAGGGTATTTATCCTTCCAGGAGTTAAGCCAGGATCATCATGGACAGCGTAAAAAAAATGAAGATCGGCTGGATGATCCCTTATTCCGGCATTTTCAGGGATCTGAAGATGGACCTGCAAAAAGGATTGGATACTGCATTAAAAAAAGAAGGAGCCGGTGTCACCATCACGGCTTACCCGGAATATATCCAGGCCGGCGCGCTCAAAGAGACAGAGGAAGCTTTGAAGAAGCTGCTGCTTTACGAACAGGTCGACCTCGTGATAGGCGTGACAAGCGGGAAGACGGCAACAGGGATCATTCCCCTGCTGGAAAACTACCGGGCGCCGGCTCTTATTCTAAATCTTGGTGCAGACCTGCCAAACCGACTGCTAAGCTCCGACTACCTGTTTTACAATAGCCTTCATCTCTGGAAAAGCGAATGGGCAGTAGGTAAGTGGATGCAAGAGAAATATGGCGGCGAGCCTTCGATCAATATGTCTGTCTACGAAGGGGGTTATGGACTGCATGATTCTTTCCGCGTAGGCACTTCCGTTTCCGGAGCGACGACTGTAAAGATCAATGTGATCCGTAGTTTTTCGGGACCACCTGATACAAAACCTCTGCTTCAGTATATCCTGGACCAGCAGCCAAAACATGCCCACATCCTTCTTTCCGGAAAAGAAGGAGAACAGTTCCTGCAGTTGTTTCACGACCAGGACTGGTCTTCTGCACCAGGGCTTAGCGTCAACCCCTTTATGGTGGAAGACAATCTCGGAACCATAGTCCCGACAGGACTGGACCTCTACAACGCCTCTACCTGGTCCCAGACCCTGGACACACCCGAAAACCGGGCCTTTGTCCGGGATTATACGGCAGCATGGGAAGAGCCCCCCAATGTTTTTGCCTTGCTTGCTTATGAAACAGGCCTCGTGCTGGCAGCAGCACTACAAGGCAATGACCAGAAGATCAGCAGGCAACAACTGACGACTTCGCTGGGCCAGGTCCATCCCGCCGGACCCCGGGGAATTCTTTCCGTTTCGACCCGACCCTTCCAATCCAACCTGCCGGTATATATCCGCAAGCCAACACTGTCCTCCCAGACAGGAGGACTAGAAAACAGTATTGTCCACACGACCACCGGAATAGAATGGGATGATCCCACACTGCTTGTTGAACAAGCGCTGGTAACCGGATGGCAAAATCCTTATTTATGCGTTTAACAGTCAAATCAACTTATTGGAAATACTTCAGGACACTCCTCGTCCTTCTCAGTTTAAACAGCCTCTCCGGCAGATCTACCGCAGCAACGCCTCCGACGATAGGTACGACCACCTTCGACAACGCATTCCCGGGATTAACGGTCCTCGTCAATGCACAGCCTTCCCCTCAAACAGCAGCCAACGTCGGCACCCTCGTGTCAACGGGTTGGAATTTTACCGCTACGGCTCCAACGGATAATGTATCTATTTCGGCCCAGGCCGGCGGATTCACCAACGTCGCGTCCGATCTTTATATCCGCCTGAACAGGCAGACTCCGGGAAAGACCTTAACCCAGGCCTCAGTCAAGTCCAATGACGGCTCTTTCTTCAGCCTCGGATCCTTTTACCTGAGGATCGGCGCTTCTGCGGCAGCCAATATCGTCATCACGGGTTACAGCGCGGGAGTAGCCGTTCCCCAGGCCACTACTACCGTTGCTTTGGCCAATAATGTGTGGACCCTCATCACACTAAGCTCCATTCTCAATACCGGCGGAACAGCCGCCTTCGGCACCGTCGATGAGTTCAGGGTGACACAGGCTGGCAGCACCACCGCCCAGATAGGCAATTTCTCGATCGATCAGATCACTATCCAGACCCCCCTGCTTCCGCTAACCCTGACTGACTTTAGCGGCCACGCCGAAGGCGCCCGGGTACAACTACAATGGACAACCGCCTCAGAACAAAATACCAGCACCTTCGAAATACAACGAGGAAACAACGGGTCCGACCTCCTGACCGTGGGTCAGGTGTCCGCAGCAGGCAATAGCTCACAGACTCTCCACTACCAGTTCATGGACGCTCCGCCCGTTTCTTCTTCGACCTGGCTGTACCGGCTGAAGATGGTCGACCTCGATGGACGTTTCACCTATAGTCCTGTGTTGAACATCAGCCCACAGGCCTCCATCCATTCCCTTTCAGCCTATCCCAACCCTTTCCGGGAGCAGCTTGCTATAACAATGGAAGCCCCCGAAGCCGATAAAGCACAGCTGACCCTCCGGAATATGAACGGGCAACAGTTGCTGAGACAGGACCTTTCCATCCAAAAAGGGGCCAACAGCTTTCCGCTTCCTGCCATGGTGCGACTGCCCGCAGGACTTTACCTGCTGAATATTGCTACTTCACACCAGCAACAGACGATCCGCGTCCTGAAGATCGAATAGGTATAGCCGCTCGTTGGTACAATATCTGGCAGACATCACAATAAAAGGCCCGGCGTTTGGTCTTTCCCAGATGCCGGACCTTGATAAAAGGAATATGATCCCGGGGACAGATAGTTTTTGCATGCGCCAGCCAATGCTTTCTCAGCTCAAACGCCTTTTTCCATTTCAGGAAATCAAAGCTGTAGAGCCGCGCCTCCCTGATCATCTCAGTCAGTTTGCGGGGCGGCAGCGCGCCAACTTCACTTTCAGGATGTACCCTGATGCGAAATAACACCTCATTTTTGATAATATTCCCCACCCCCGCAAAAATATCCTGGCTTAACAAGGCATCACAAACCAGCATATCCGGAAGAACTTTTAGCTTTTTTCGCGCTTTGGCCGCATTCCAATTGTCATTCATTACATCTGCGCTCCAGTCATAAATTTCGTCGACAGGTTCCGTCAGGATCTTTACCGAGCAGGTATAAAAGTAAAGGTCCCCGTTGGCAAATCGCAAATGTAATCGCGGATTGGGTTTAGTCTGCTCGTTGATACTATAGGAGCCAAAAAGCAAAAAATGGATCCGCACAGTCAGACGGGGAAGACAAATTAAAAAATGCTTGCCCCAGCTTTTAAAGGCTACTACCTTTTGCCCGGGCATACCCTCCTTGTCCACCTTCGTGTTGCCGGTAGCTGCCAGGATTTTTTTCCCCACAAACGCTGTGACGGCTTCTTTTAAAATGACTATGGAAGGACCTTCAGGCATATGTATCTACCCGCAAAACCTGCACCACCCAACTTATTCTACAAATCCAATAAAACATTGTGAAGGATAGCTCCTAAAGAAAACCATTAAAGATCGCAATCAATAACATCGTTCATCTCAGATGCCAATCGTGATGATGTATTTTTACAGCCTCTGAAATTCACGATCACGGTTAAGGTATTCTGATATGAACGAACCCACAAGAGAAAACGTAGAAAAGGCAAAAGTTTTGCGCAAGCTGATGAAGAAATGGCTTACCACACAGGAAACGCAAAAGAAAGCCAGCCTGATACTGGCAAAGAATCCGGAATTAAAACTTCGGAAACCAGCCTCAGTACGAAAGAGTTATTAGTTTAAAACAATCGCAGCTGCCGCCCCTTCATAGGGTCTGCCGCCTTTCCATGGCCTGTCGCTTTCCCCTGATACACCTCCTCTTCCACAGGAGGTTTCTCCCGTCCCAACACCGTTCGGCCCCCATATTTCCACGAATCCTTCCTTTCTTTTTCGATATACGATTCAAGTCCGCCCGTGGGTATAAAATCTTTTTCCACCTTTTGCGCCAGTTCAGTAAGCTTGCGCACCGCATCCAATTTTTCACTCTGACCCAGTTTTGCCTTGTACACAGCCGTCTGCAGAATGCCAATCGTTTCATCATATACCGCGACCGGCACCGGAAAAGGATGACCGTCCTTACCCCCATGCGCAAAGGCAAAACGCGCCGGATCCCGAAAACGGGAAGGAGTGCCATGGATGACCTCGCTCACCAGTGCTAAAGATTGCAGCGTCCGGGGACCGACACCTTCCAGCAACACCAGCTCCTCAAAATTGGAAGGCTGCCGGTCATGCGCCAGCCACAATACAGCTCCCAGCCTCCGAAGATCGACGTCCTCCGTCCGAACATCATGATGACCCGGAAGCACTAATTGCTGGATGTCCTGCATCATCAGCTCGGGTTTCTCCTGCGTGATCGACAAGACAGCATTACGGGCCGGGTCGGCTTGCCTGTCAGCCAGGTTGAGGATCTCCCCCTGATTCACCCCACAGATAGCCGTATGCGGCTCTTCTACAAAAGATCGCAGGTTGGCGGAATGCCAGTGATACCGCCGGGCCATGGAATTACCCGGACTCATTCCCTGCTGGATGACAGTCCATTGCCCTTCATTGGTAAGGACAAAACAATGCATATAAAGCTGAAACCCGTCCTGTACAACGGTATTATCGACCTTTGCGCTGAGCTTGCTGCTTCGGATCAGCTGTACTGCGTCCAGCCCCGTGCTTTCGCACACTTTCCGGATCTCATCAGGAGCCTGCCTTGAGTACTTGCCCTTTCCACCACAGATATAGATACCCAGCTCACGGGAAAGCGGGTTGATTGCCCTTTTCAACGCCCCCATAACAGAGGTGGTGATCCCCGAAGAATGCCAGTCCATCCCCATCACCGCCCCCAGACTCTGGAACCAGAAGGGATCGGCCAGCCTTCGGATAACTTCCTCTTTTCCATATTCCGCCAAAAGAGCTTCTGTGACGGCAAGCCCCAGCTTCGCCATCCGGTCCGCCAGCCATTGCGGAACATAACCATAGTGTAAAGGGAGATCTGCAGCACCGGATCGTTTCATACACACACCAATTTGCTAACAAAGTTAGCGAATTATAACCAGGATTATACCCACTCCTAAGGATTGTGACGGACGGCTGCAAAAATTGCCCGCTAATGAGCGTATTTTGATTATTGTTTCCTTAAACTCACCGATATGAAAAAATTCTGCTCTTTCCTGTTTTTAGTCATTGCACTGGTCAGCCAGGCACAGGAAGGCCTTCCAACTGATTACCTCACTCCCGCCTTCCATGCCGGGAGACGCGAAGCACTAAGAGCAATGATGCCTACCAATTCCGTTGCGGTCATCTTTGCATATCCTACCCGCACATTCAGCAATGACGTCACCTATCCCTATCATCCCAACCCGGACCTTTATTATTTCTCCGGGTATAAGGAGCCGCAGGCCGTCCTGCTTATTTTTAAAGAGCCGCAAAAGGCGCCAGGTGGCGGCACCTATAAAGAGCTCTTCTTCGTACAGCAGCGCGATCCGAAGGCCGAACAATGGACAGGCCGCCGGCTTGGCGTAGAAAAAGTAAAAAGCGAGCTAAAATTTGACAGCGTCTATAATGGCAGTCAATTCAAAGATTTCCCCATCGACCTGTCCGGCTTCAGCCAGATCCTTTTCTCCGGTCTGCCCGATGATGTTCACGATGACAGCTCGGATCCCGCCGATCTTTATGATCTGATCCAGGCTTTTAAAAAGAAAGTAGCCCTGCCGGAAAACTTTGATGGGTCTGTTTATGAGCTATTAGGCGGAATGAGCCAGAGAGCTACCCCGGCCACACTGCCCCTCTATATTGGCTTTATCAACCAAAGGCGGGCAGCAAGCGGGAAGATGCGCAACGATGAATGGGTCACCGCTTTTTCAAACATAAAAGACTCCGCTGGTCTTGCCGCTTTCCGGGAGAAATTCTCGACGCTGAAGTGGAATATCTATCTCTATACAAAACTGATCGCTTCCCTGCGGGAAATAAAGACTCCCGAAGAGATGACCCTGATGCGCAAGACCGTTTCTATTTCCTGTATCGCACACGCCGAAGTGATGAAGGCTATCCAGCCAGGTATGTCCGAAGCCGAGCTGCAGGGACTTCAGGAGTACGTCCATAAAAAGCTCGGAGCAGAATATGTCGGTTATCCTTCCATAGTCGGCGGCGGCGCCAACGGCTGCATCCTTCACTATGAAGAGAATGCCCGGCTCAATGTCGGAAAAGATATGGTCCTGATGGACATAGGAGCCGAATACCACGGTTATTCCGCCGATATAACCCGCACCGTTCCCTCCACCGGTAAGTTCAGCCCCGAACAAAAAGCTATCTATGACCTGGTCTATCAGGCACAGGAAGCCATTTTCCCGCTTTGCCACGAAGGCGTCCCCTTTGACCAGCTGAATAAAAAGGCAACGGAAGTGCTGGCCGAAGGCCTGATCAGGCTCGGTATCATAAAAGACAAATCCCAGGTTCGTCTTTATTACCCGCATGGCTGTTCGCATTTCCTTGGCCTCGATGTCCATGACATGGGCAATTACGACCAGAGCTTAAAAGAGAACATGGTCATCACCGTTGAGCCCGGCATCTATATTCCCGCAGGAAGCCCCTGCGACAAAAAATGGTGGGACATCGGAGTGAGAATAGAAGACGATGTCCGCATCGGGAAAGATAAGTTCGAGCTCCTGTCATGGCAGGCGCCCCGCAAATCCGAAGACATAGAGAAGCTGGCAGCAGAAAAGAGTGCCGTCAACAATATGACACTGCCGGCAATAAAATAAAAAAAGCGGTTCGCGGCCCTCACCGCGAACCGCCCTAAAATTACTGTAGCGCAAATTCCACAACCAGGCCCTCCGGCCCGCCAAACCGGCGAATAATTCCCTATTTTTACACCAATGGGTGAATGGAAACCCATTATGGCCTCACCTTTGTAACACTTGTCTCACATATCACCTAAACCAGGAGCATATGTTCTTAAGACTATCGGTGTTAATGATCATCAGCCTCTCCTCACTTGCCGGAACAGCTACCGCACAGGACAGCACTACCGCCCCCCTGCCGGCCCGCTGGGACCTCCAGACCTGTCTGGATTATGCCAAAAAGAATAATATCCAGCTCAATAGCCTGCGTTTGTCCGCCAGGACAGCCCAGCAAAACTACCTGCTTTCCAAAGCTCAGCGCGAACCAACACTGACAGGCGGCGTCGGTCTTACATATACCCACAGCAAGAACGCCAACCCGGTAGTCGGCGGATTCCAGACACAATCCTCTTTTTCCAATAGCCTGTCCCTGTCTTCCTCGATGACCTTGTATAATGGCGGATATATCAACAACGATATCAAACAGAAAAACCTCGAGATCGAATCTGCCAATCTCAATATCCTGCAAACCGAGAACGACATCACGCTGTCGATCACCCAGGCCTACCTGAATATCCTGCTCGCGAAAGAGAACGTCGTTTATGTACAGGACCTGGTCAATACTTCCGTCGCACAGGTAGACCAGGGAAAGAAAGAATACGATGCCGGCAGCATCGCACGCAACGCATATTTCGAACTGCAGGCGCAAATGGCCACGGACAAATACAACCTGGTCACCGCCCGCAATGCCGTCCGTCAAAACAAGCTTACCCTCAAACAAATACTACAGCTCCCCATCGAAGATACCTTTGACATCGTCAGTCCTGATACAGTGATATCCAAAGAAGCCGTTCCCGCCCTCGACCAGGTAGTGGCCACGGCACTGAGAGACCGGCCGGAAATAAAGAATGGCCAGCTAGGCGTCGATATCTCCCGGTATGACCTTTTGAAAGCAAGGGCGGGTTATCTTCCGATCCTAACGGCATCGGGTAACCTGTCAAGCGGTTATTCCAACAACAATAACAGCGATTATGTCGAACAGCTGGACAACAACTTCTTCCAGCAGATTGGCCTTACCCTGTCCATCCCGATCTTTACCCGAAGAACGGTAAAGACCAATGTAGAAAATTCAAAAATAGAGATCGAACAGTCGAAACTAAACCTGAAGAATATACAAACGAATCTGGCGCAGGCGATAGAACAGGCATATATCAATGTGCTCAATGCCCAGGGACAGTATGATGCAGCCGTCGATGGATTAAAGGCAAGCCAGGAGACCTATCGTATTGCAGGAGAACAACTGAAAGTCGGCGCAGCCAACATCGTGGATTACCTGCAACAGAAGACCCTGTATACACAAGCCTTCCAGGTATATATACAGGCCAAATACAATGCGGCCCTCAGCATCAAGATCTATGATTTCTACATGGGAATAGCAGTCAAATTATAAACGCTCTTTCGTTATGAGTAAAATTCGGGTGATTATCATCATTGTCGTAATACTTCTGGCAGGAGGTGCTTTGTGGTATTTCCGGTACAGAAAGGAAGAAAAGCCGCTGGTCCTGCAAACGGAACAGCCGCGGTATGGCTATATTTCAAAAAGCGTAACAGCTACCGGTACCGTCCAGCCCGTGGATACGGTCACCATCGGCTCACAGGTTTCCGGTACCATCAAGTCAATTTATACGGATTTCAATGCCAAGGTCAGAAAAGGACAGCTGATTGCCGAGCTCGACAAAGCCCTTTTTGAAGCACAGGTCAATCAGTACAAAGCCAATCTCGAAGTTGCCAAAGCTGCGCTGGTCTATCAAAAAAGTACCTTCGACCGCCAGACCTTACTGTATAATGCCGGCGCCATCAGCAAGGCCGACTACGAGAATTCCGAGAATCAGTACCTGGGCGCCAAGGCCAATGTGCAAAGCGTACAGGCACAGCTCGATGCATCTGTTAAAAACCTTTCCTACGCCAGCATCTATTCCCCGGTAGATGGTGTCGTCATGACCCGCAACGTCAGCGTCGGACAGACAGTAGCAGCCAGCTTTAATACCCCTACACTCTTTGTCATTGCAAAGGATATCAGCAAGATGCAGGTACAGGCGGCAGTATCCGAAGCCGACATCGGCGAGGTGGCCAACGGTCTTCGGGCATCCTTTACCGTAGACGCCTATCCGGATATTTCCTTTAATGGAACCGTTAACCAGATCAGGCTGGAGCCCGTGGTCTCGGCCAATGTCGTCACCTATTCCACACTGATCACCGCTCCCAATGAGGACCTTAAGCTCAAGCCCGGTATGACGGCCAATATTTTCATTTTCACAAAAGAGATCGACAGCGCCATGCTGATCTCAGCAAAAGCACTGAAATTCAAACCGGATTCCTCCATGCTCAAACAATTCAAAATAATCCCCGATACAAATGGAGAGCGGGAAGTAAGACGCGAAGCACGCAGAGCCGCCAGCAGCGGCCCCACAGCGCCGCCAGGACACCGGCATGATTCGGCTTCGCGACAGATCGACACGGCACCCGCGACAGGCACACCCGCCTTCGTATGGGTAAGAGTGGGGGATAGCCTGGTAGAGAAAAAGGTTGCGACAGGACTGAACAACGACACCCAGGTACAGATCATCAGCGGCCTGGACAATGACGATGAGGTCATCGATGGCGCCGAGGTCGAGACCAAAGCCGAAGCCAAATCGGGCGCAGTAAGGAGTCCTTTCATGCCCGCCCGCCGTGGCGGCGGAACCAGGGGAGGCGGAAGCAGCCGGCCAGCCGGCGGCGGGAGCGGGGGTGGCAGATAGCAAAACTAAATCCATGAGCAATCAAAAAATACTGGAACTAAAGGATATCAAACGGGAATTCCGCATGGGCTCCGAGATCGTCAGAGCCCTGAAGGGAGTGACTTTTGATGTGACAGCAGGAGAGTTTGTCACCATCATGGGCAGCAGCGGTTCAGGTAAGACAACCCTGCTGAATACCCTTGGCTGTCTGGATAAGCCATCCGAAGGGACCTATTTGCTGGACGGCGTGGACATTCGCAAACTCGGCCGCAATGAGCTGGCAAAACTCAGGAATCATAAGATAGGATTCGTCTTCCAGTCCTACAACCTGCTGCCACGAACTTCCGCGCTGGAGAATGTCGAGCTGCCACTGATGTATAATCCTGAGATCAGCGCGAAAGAGCGAAAAGAGCGCGCGATAAAGGCATTACAGGCTGTCAACCTCGGCGACCGGCTGGATCATACCCCCAATCAGCTGTCGGGCGGCCAGCAACAACGCGTCGCCATCGCCCGGGCACTGGTCAACGAACCGGTAATGATCCTCGCGGATGAGGCGACGGGCAACCTCGACTCCCGCAGCTCGTATAGTATTATGGCCCTTATCCAGGAGCTGAACGCCCAGGGCAAGACAATTGTATTCGTCACCCATGAACCCGATATCGCCTCTTTCAGCAGCCGGACCATCCTGCTGAAGGATGGAAGAGTGATAAAAGACAGTCCGAACGAGAATAGGAAATACGCCAAAGAAGTGCTGGCGGCGCTGCCAAAATCGGAAGATTATTAACAGACGTGCAGCAACCCGTTAAACCGAGTCGGCGGGCAAATTGTTAAAACATATCGTTATGAGCTTCTTCAACCTTCTCCGGATCGCGTTGAAAGCCTTGCAAAGAAATAAGCTAAGGGCTTTCCTGACCATGCTGGGCATCATCATCGGCGTGGCCTCCGTCATCGCCATGGTGGCCATCGGACAAGGTTCCAAACAAAGCATCCAGCAACAGCTGTCCGGCATGGGATCCAACATGATCATCATCCGCCCAAATAGTAATATCTCCGCAGGCGCCCGACTCGACGCCACCACCGTTCAAACCCTTACCCTGGACGACGTAAAAGCACTGCAAAAACAAGCCCCGCATCTCAGCGCCGTCACACCCCTTGCAAGCGCAAAAGGACAGGCCATCTATGGCAACAACAACTGGCCTACCACCATCCAGGGCGTAAACCCCCAATACCTCGATGTCATCCGCCAGTGGCCGCTAAAAGATGGCATCTCTTTTACCGACCGGGATGTCCAGTCTCAAAACAAGGTTTGCCTCCTGGGCCAGACAGTGATCGCCAATCTCTTCCCCAATGGAGAAAGCCCCATTGGGAAATATATCCGCTTCGGGAAAGTACCCATGATGGTCATCGGCACCCTTACTGCCAAGGGGGAGAGCGCCTTCGGACAAGACCAGGACGACGTTATCCTGGCACCTTTTACCACCGTCCAAAGACGAATACTCTCGACCATCTATCTCCAGAATATCTATGCTTCCGCCCTGGACGAAAATTCAACCACAGCCGCATCCGACGAAATATCCGATATTCTCCGCACGACACACCGGCTGAAGTCTACCGACGAAGACGATTTTGCCGTGCGCACCATGCAGGAGCTGATCAATACCTTTAGCTCAACCAGCCAGCTGCTGACCATCCTGCTGGCCGTGATCTCCGGCATCTCCCTGCTGGTAGGAGGCATTGGCATTATGAATATCATGTATGTCTCTGTTACCGAGCGTACAAAAGAGATAGGACTCCGGATGTCAATAGGGGCGCGCGGCGTGGATATCCTGCTGCAATTCCTGACTGAAGCGATCCTGATCAGCATTACCGGCGGGATCATTGGAGTGATCCTGGGTATTACCTCCGCCCGGCTCGTCACCATTTTCCTGGCCTGGCCAACCCTGGTGACAGAATATTCGATCCTTTTGTCCTTCCTGGTATGTTTTATCACCGGTGTCTTTTTTGGCTATTATCCGGCGCAGAAAGCATCCCGCCTCGACCCTATAGAAGCCTTGCGATATGAATAGGTTGTCCTAACTTTGCCTCCCATGAACAGAAAAGAAGAGATTCTGCAGGACGTCGTCATAAAATTCGCCGGAGATTCCGGTGATGGCATGCAATTAACTGGAAGTCAATTCACTAATAATACCGCCCTACTGGGCATCGACCTCGCCACCTTCCCCGATTTTCCGGCCGAGATCCGGGCCCCCCAGGGTACCTTACCCGGAGTCAGCG
>Ga0307510_10000151_pt1 | contig 57915 bp, 75 predicted proteins | sample 12_EM_MG_FD_207224 | JGI IMG/M metagenome (GOLD analysis project Ga0307510, IMG submission 207224) | Populus trichocarpa ectomycorrhiza microbial communities from riparian zone in the Pacific Northwest, United States - 12_EM | ecosystem: Host-associated > Plants > Roots > Unclassified | place... | reverse complement strand
ACCTTTGCGATTCCGACTCCGAGGTCATGGTTGCCATGCATAACAGCCCCATTGAAAGGCTCATAAAAGATATCCGCCACGCCAGAACTAACGTTAGTAAACAACCCGACCGGGTTCCCGATGAAGTCTGCTGAGCCAAGGATACGATAGAGCTGCCGAAGGACCTCTTGGCGGTAGTGATACATAATTCGGGTTTGAAGGTCGACAGAAGTCAATCGCATGTCCGTGATGGCAAGGGCATTCATTTGTAGGGGTGCATCCTTGACATTTCCCACTGCCATCGTCAAAGCGTTGACTATGACTGCCAGAGGATTCCGGAGTTCCAGTCTGGGAAGGGCATTCTGAGTCTATTGAAAAAGCGAGAGGACACTGGCACCTACTTCTCCCCGCTTAGGCGATCTGTGCGCTCAAAGGATAGAGACAAACGAATCGGTTGGAGCTCCAAAAGTTCGAAATACAGGTCTCGTTCACTTGTTAAGTCTTCTGGCTCTGAAATCTCAGCAGATTGCTCGATGAGGGCGCTAATAGAAGTTAGAGAGGCCATCCGCGCTGCCCACCACTTGTCAAACTTACTGTCTCTGCTCTTCCTCCCAGGAGGCGCCACGAATTTTGCTCAGTTCATATACTGCATAAAGAAAATCCTCGTCCGCTTGGATCGTCAAAGCCTGCAGCAAGATTGAGCAGTACTTGACGAACAGTACACCGTGCTCTGTAGGACGCAAAATCACGAAGGAAACCAGAGAGCTCTGCATTGAACTCACCTTGGTCATTCAGCCACATCAGTGACAACTGCACAGTTGGCAGCGCTGCCACATTGCTAGAATCGCTTGGAATAGGGGTCGGTTGCAGGACCACAGGGAATGTGGCGTCATGTAGTTGATTGTCGATCTGAACCGTGCCAGCGGACAAGTTCACTGACTGTGCAACGGAGCTAGTAGCATATTCAAGCTCCAGGTTCACCAAAGATATGTAGACAACCTCGATGACATGGCGATTAACGAGGGAGATGCCAATGCCCTCGAGATTCACATCAAGCAGGAAGCTTGGTTTGTTATCTTCGGTGATTGCCTCGAATGCTTCAGAACCACTAGAGACAGTATCAACGCGTAGGCTTGAGCTGGAGGGGCGCAATTTGGGACGATAAAGACTGGTTTCAACGTTGTAGTTAGATAGTCGCAAGACTTGCTGATGACCTGACGCCCGAACATCGATTGAGATTGCACTTGTATCCCCGTTACTCTAAACGCTGTCGATTACTACGGCACAAGAGAATACAAATAATTCTCACTGACCTGGAACTTGAAAGGCACGAGATCACCGATTTCCATAATATCCACAGGGCGACGAGATCCGTTAATGGTTAAGAGTAGTCCCTTCTGCTTCGCTGCAGGGAAATCCCACGCATAGGGACATGATGTGCGCTCTGGTAGTCGGTACGTTGGGTAAGGCTTGGAGGAGTCAACGTTGATGTGAGTGATATCCTGTGCAATGATGAACCCTCCGTAGTCGTATGGTTGTTTTAAGACCAACCGTTTGGCAGAAGGACACAGCGTAGCTACTATCGTTCTCAATCAAGAACGGCCAATTATCGTCCGAAAGGTTCAGGGAAACAAAGATGGTTGCGCCGTCCATCTTGACATCTGCGCGGATCAGATGGGTTCTTGTCCCAACGCCTGGCCGCCTTAGCCTGAAATGTACGGATCCTATATCCTCTATGCTGATGGGGGGAGACCTAGCCAAACACTTGTCAAAGTTCGTTCCACGAATAGCTGGGAGCTTACCATTGATTGTTCATTCCGGGAAAAGCTACTGTCAGAAGCTTGTCCTTTGTTCGGAGGGTGTACAGTGGGATCCGCTCCCCTGGGTCCAAAGCAGATCTTCCATGTGGTACAACCGAATGCTCCCGGAAACAGATCGGCTCGGATAAGTTATTCTTTATCAGGAATCGCGGAGCAAGCGTTATGACCTTCGTCAATTTATACTTGCCCAAACCCTCCGTCCACGACATTCCCATGTGAGTCTCTTCGATTTTCTGGCCTCGCGAGGGTATAGCCAGAGCCGTGTCAGCGGTCGGAGCTTCAAAGCTTACGGCCTGTTGAGATTGTCCGTAAATATCAACCAGAAAGAAGGAGACCTGATTAATCACCTTCGACCACGACGACTGCCCAATCGAGAAGGTAAACTCGGTACCACTGCTAGTAGCGTGGCTTAAAACTACTCATGTGTCATCAAAGAGGGGCACAAGACAATGGCAATTCAAGCACATACGGAATGGTGTCGTGTCTATAGATAGGCGGAAAGTGTCAGTTGGGCCCAAATTTTCAAAAACTTAGCCGATAATCTACCTGACTGCGTTTCCCCTGCGACGTCTTGTGGAGGACCGGTTCTATTGGATCGCACCGATTTTACAGAGAATGCAAGGCCCGTTCTATTGATAATCACGTAGGGAGAATAAATCTGGACCTTCACGGCCCCACCTGCATCCGGTAGCCGTCTGGGGAGACATTAGCGTCGCCTTGCGACCCCTCGATAAAACGGGAATAATACCCACACATAGTTAAGTTTCAAACCAAGCTTGCGCCCTCGGGCGTCTTCCAGTGTCAACCGCTTCTCAACATCAAAGTCAGAATGACCGTCCGTGTTGATGATGCTGAAGTCACTGGCTTTGAATGCTATAGAAGTCACAGTGAGCTTTACGAGTCATCTGAACAAAAATTACGGACTCGTGTCGTTGATTTCGATGTTAAGTAAAACCAAGTGGCTAAGCTCAATGGAATGTATCGGCATGACGCCTCCCGCACGAAGGTAGCTTCTCCAGTTCTGATCGGTGTCTTTGTCATATATTCTGTACTGCAGGTTGTACGGCAACAGATTTTCGAGTTGTATTGGCGCCATGAGTATAAGATCCATCTTGGGATACCTCCTGAAGTTTTCATGACGATGAGTAATGAAGCCAAAACATCTGCGGATAGTACTTGCCGCCAGTTGGAAGGCGAACCACTAGCATCCGTCTTAACGAAAGTGTGGAATCGGAACGTGGCCTCTGACGGGTCTCGGTGGTCACACTGAAGAGTCAAGGCACGGGATCCCGACCGGTCATCTACGAGGTCTTCCAAAGTTTTGGGGCTGGACCACTTATAACCGAAGCCTTCTGTCATGTCCAATTGGCGCAGATTCTTTCTAAGTGACAGACTGCTTACGATCGGGCTGCACTTTGAGCTTACTCTTCCCAACTTTCACAAGAGGAAGGGAGTAATCCTGACCCGGTACTATGTGACTCATGAGATCACCACTCCATACGCATTTGGGGTATATCGTACCTAGCTTGACAACAATGCCACCGCCAGCTGTGTTATCCCCGCCTTCTCCAATGGCAATCTCGACAGGATATAATGTTCGGTTGTAGATTCTGTAGGTCGACCTGAGAGTAACGATCTTAGTGCTTGCCTCTACCTTGACTTCACAAAGTAATCGGTTGTAGTATTTTTCTGTTCTCGGCCGCAGTGCAAAGGAGTACTCTCCCTCCCTATCGACCGGGACGGCGCTAAGTTTTTCCCACGGTTGGTCAGTGAACTGTATAGTAATGCTACTGTCACCAGACGGGGCATGCTGGAAAGGCATATCAACAATAGTTCACGTATGGATACGAAGGCTTACTTCTCGCATCGTCCTCCAATCATCAAACCGCCAGTCTATTGTTTCACCATCATTGATCATGGTAGCATTTGTCTTTGCCTCGCGGGAAGCACGTCCCACATCCGACCACAAGCGGAGAGTGAGCCCTGTGAGATTGCGGATACGGTACGGTGCACGGATCCCTCTGGCTTTTTGAAGGGCGTGTTCACCTTCCCGACTGAGAGAGTTGAGAGTTTCGAGGGTGAGCTCGACGAAAGCAGTGCTCAGGTTCACGTTCAAGCGCTCATTTGAAGTCACCACGGTTGTAAGGGCGCACGAAGGGAGCTCTCGGGAAACCTAAATAGCCATTGTCTCACGAATCGCAAATCGCTATTCCGGAACGTACCGATGCAGTGAACGTCCAAGGATCCATCACTAGGTAGAACCTATTTGATACAGTTCGAAAAGGAAGTCAAGAAGTACGTACATGGCTCCCAGTGCGAATTTGTCAAGTTCCAGTAGTTGATCGAAGTCGAAACGGTTGTTGACGCCCGCAGCTTTCAATACGGTCAAGGCCAGGCAGAAGGAACGTCGCGCATATAACATACCTCTCCTGACCAGTCATGGAGACCCAAAATGAATGGTTTGATGACGAGGTGTAGCAATGGTTGTTCGTGTAAATCACCAATCAAGATTAAACGGAACCCATCGGCCGAAGCTTTGAGCTGAGGCGGCAGGCTCGTCAATTCATGTCCGGTCACGGAACCGTCACGACGAACCTGTTCTTTCGACAATACTACGTGCGCTGTGCCCAAAGGTAGATTGTTTGGCTGGGCGGATCTGGTGCCTTGGGCAGATCCTCCGGAAACTCGACGCGCGTCTGGTTTCGAGGCTACCATAGAGGGGCGGAGTGGCTCGGGCCCGGGAGCGGTGCTTGTCTGCCTTCCGTAGGCCTCCATGACCTTATTGACAATAGTAAGGATGAGCATGATATCACGATATGATGCGCGTAGAACTATAGGTTTGAGGGTGATATCAACACTAGTCATTTGGTGCGATGACAGTGTCCGGCTATCCAACGCGAGAGTAAGGTCAACGTCATCCAAAATTCGAGCGTCTTCTGGTCTTCCCATGCGTAGCAACGCCATTCCAGCCCGACTCATAGTGAGCGCAAGAATGCCCTGTACTAAATAGTGAGCAGAGTAATCTGGGAAGAACCAAAGTGACGATGCTCGCCTGTTGAGAAAGAGATATTTGAGCGACCGTCAAACGTATAGCCTGAGAGTCGGAGTCAAGGTCATCCTCGAGCACACTAATCGACACGTCATGTAAGTCGATCCTGAACGAGAAAGGAGCCTGCCCAGTGGTGGTAGGGACATTTATCTTTCCTTCCTCTAAGGTCTTGGGCGCTTCAACTGTGGAATCAACTGTGGCGGTGGGGGTACCGAATGCACTCATGAAGAATTCCATGAGTGCGAAGACCGGCGGAAGCGAGAAAAGGATGTGGGGTGAGTCCACGGTAAGAACAGCAAGGGAAGAGGGTTCAGGACCACCTGATGTGGTATACAGGAGCATGAACTGATTCCTGTCATGTTGAGCCGCAGGTATGATCTCACGAAACTTGGAGGGACCAGGGGCAGTATTACTTATTGTGAACGACCTGAGTACGACCTGGGTCTCCATAGCGCCATCGGATAGCATCTTCAGGCGCACGCTATTATCGCTTAGAGCAAACCTGGCGATACCATGCTCTTTCAGGTTTGTCTCTGACGTGGCCTGGCCATCATAAAGTTGGAGTTTGACAGTCGCTACAGTCAAGACAAGATCCAAAGTAGTTCGAGCCTGCGTGCTGCCCGGCTGTCCGTCAAGTTCAGGACGTAAGTCCACTGCTGCCTCGTGGTATTTAGCGCGGGAACGCCCAACAGCTCGCCCCTCAGAAGTTGGTGTCTCTGCTTGGCTGGCGCCTTCCGGAGCGCCTGCAAAAATAAGTGGGATTGATCGAGAAAGGGACACGAGCATCCCATACTGAACTTCTGTCAAGGCGAGCTTGACGTCAGACACATTGACGCTCATCTGGTTGGGAGTGGCTTAGTCAGAATGGCGTGCTCTACCACCTCGTACATCATATTTACCTCGGTGTCCGGTCGAGATTCGCTGCTGACATCGCTGTACTGGACAATCTCCGTGACAATCGCTATGTCGTCAATCATCTTCAGCGTTGACGGTTGACTGTCATAGAATATCGTGGAGACGAGTTGCATGCCGCGGAGGCCGGCTTCAGTTTTTGTTACGCCATCTCGGTAGGCATTACTTGCGGTGATCTCACCGAGACGCATGGTCAGCGAGTCACGAGAAGATGACGGATTGGAGGGGAAGATGATGATTGGTGTCTTCACAGAGACGGAGAATCCCATGCGCTCAATTTCAGATGCACGTTGGACAGCAGCTTCGGTGGCAGTATCATATAAGCCCTTGAGCCTCGCCAGCTTCAGGAAAAAGACGTAGATGTCATGCAAAGGCCGCTCCAGGTAGTGGAAAGTCACAGATGCAGCATTGAGAGAAACAAAAGAGTTTGTCCCTGTCTCAGGATCTTGTGGGTCGAACGTCGTGTATGAGAGTTCGGCAAGGTGTTCTCCTTCGATGAACATTAGTTTCTTGAAAGTGGGAGATGCTGTTTCTGTCCTAGAATCATCGCTGAGTGATAAACTTCCCAATCGTACGTGCAGATTCATTGTGTTGCTAAGTAGAACTGACGCATCCGCGGTCGATAGTGAGAGCGTTGCAATGTGGTTGCCCGCATTGGTAAGAGTAACTGTGCAACGATTTAGCATGTACATCTCTTGTGACGTGAACAAAATCCTCACTTTCGACACTGGCAAGCTTTACCAGGAGACGAAGTTTACCGGTTTGTGATGACGACTCCCTTGTTGGCTGGGAAACAGCTGAAGGGTCTTGCGTGAGAGATGGTGCGTCGCCAGGACTAGGTGAAGGCGGAACGAATGTAGTCATGAGGAGGTCGTACAACGTTACGAGGGGCTCCGGAGAGGCACGGAATATGACCGTGGATACGTCCACAGAGATGATCTGATCGTATCCTTCATAAAGCGACAGATAGTCTGGGGAATTGTTCTGAATCCGTGTGTAGTCGACGCGAAGAAGGTCCTTTCCCCCCGAAGAGGGTCCTTTCCCCGTGGACCGACCGACAGAGGAGAAGAGCTGCAGAGGTTCAAAGCCCGGCTCTGCGACCTTCATGGAAAGGGAACTACAAGCACGTGTAAGTAAGAACTTTCAAATGGCCGGAGAAGGACTGACCCAAGACGGACTTCGATCTTCATATCATATTGCGTAAGCAGAAGAAGCAGAGAGAAGTTGTCAAAAGAAACATGTCCGAGCGGCTTCTCTCCTGTCAAACCCTGCGATTTGTATAGTGATGCGCGTAGGGTGGTCACTTGGAATGAGAGCTCAAACATCCTCTGCTTGAATGCCGGTCCCTGTTGTGATAAACGAATAATAACTCATTATTGAGTCGGGGACACACGTATGTGGCGCACCTCACGACTACTTTCCTCTATGGGAAGATCATCTTGCGCGTCTTCATAGTCTTCGTCGTCGACGTTGTACTCAGTTTCGGGGAGATCGAATAGCCCGGATGGCAACTGATAGCCAGATGATATGCCCGCAGTCGGGTCGGTAGCAGGTTGAATTTCATCGTCGAATTTCGGAATGGTGACGTCGACCAGACGCAAGATCGACTTGTATTTCGAGTCAGAGAAGTTGAGCTGCAACGTCGGCAACTTTCCAGAGATCTTGAAGCGAGCCAAATTGGCAACACTCGGGACGATGGAGTTCTGGACCTGCAAATCGATGCTAGTTCGTTCAATAAGATGAAGGGACGAATCGTCGCGCGAGTTCAGTGCATTTCTACAGGACTGCAGATCTCCTCCGAGGATGAACTGCAACGAGTATCAGCAAATTCGCATTTTTTTGAAAGAAGATTTGTCGACCTGCGCATCCTCAAGCCTGAGGTCCAGTTTATCGTACATAAGAGCTTCAAGTGTCGCATAGTCATCGTCTGTATACTGCTGAGCCCGTTTGAGGTGAACTTGGCGGATGGCCTCTTTACTTGCTAGGTCGCTTTCAATTGAAATGTGACCGGCGTCGATCAGAAGGTATGTACACTTGTGTGTGGTGATGCTGCAAGATCTCAGAAGGTAAGGAATAAAAGTGGGCAAGGGCGTTACCTTTCAGGTATAATGATGATAGGCGCTTTCATATCCACCTGCAGGTCAACAGTTTTGTGTGTTTGTAACGCATGCTCAAGGCCGGCTCGTGTTTCCTTGCGCAGACCCTCAATTGCTCCACCTGCCGCATTCTATTGACAAAATGAGTGGCCGTGAGTGTGGAGAACAGGGGAAACCACACTGACAAGCAGTGCTTCCACCGACTCGAGCCGATCTTCGGGAGGCTTGAAAAATTTGTAGATAGCCTCCACATACCCCTTGTGGTACACGACTTCCATATGTCTCATTCGGATCGCAAGCGCAGTGTCAGCTCGCTCGTCCAGTGGATTGTTCTCGAACCTCATAAAGAAAAAGGGATCCTTTGGATCATGCTCTGTTGTGCTGCCTACTGTAGGCGAGTCTTGCTTGACATGGACTATTTGGGGGAATAGTGTATCCCTGGCTGTACCGTCGTACACGCTAAACCCGCCGAGTGAGGTCCAAGCCTCCACATTATCGCGTCGTTGAATGGCTGTCGCCTGAAAATCGTCAAAAATGACGGAAGTGATCTCCTTTGCAATGCCATGTGGGTCCGATTTCAGAGCGAAGGAGCCCCTCTTAAGTTCTGTCTGAATCCGAGCCTTGAGGGCATCTCTCGGCAACTCGAATGATCCGGCGAGAGCAGCCTTCTCGTCAAAGTCGACAACCTCGTACAGCTCCCTCCGTTGTTGTTCGGTCATGTTACTAAATGGTGATTCTTGTGGCGGCTGGGCGGGTTGAGCTGTGCTCGAAGAGCCCCAGCCTGGAAGCCAACTTGTCCAACCAGAGGTCTGCATTTCCTGCCGCTTCTTCTCTTCCTCGACTCGCTTCTGGAGCGCACCATCCTTTCTCAGTTCGGAACGTGAGATAGACCTGTAAAACCGAATGTCTTCATACGAAAGCTTTCTCTCCAAGGCCTCGAGCTCCGACGATTCCTTGGGCCAGTGGGTACAAAACCTGAGCGAGAGAGTGAAGACGTACCTCATCTGTAGCCGTATTCAGCTTCTTCTTCTTGAAGACCTCGACATAACGGCGACGATCATCACGGCGTTCAGCAAAGAAGGCCCACGTCCACCTGCGCCTTCGCTCACGGACACTGTCTAGGATAGCATTGCCTGCAAAAATAAGGAGGGCACGTGGCCGATTCTCCTTGAGCAATTCTGGGCGTCGATATTTCGCGTACTGTATCATTATGGGTTAGTGCCACGGCAAATAGAGATCTTCGTAGCCAGCATACTCGTGATTTTCGTCGTAATAAGTGAATAGTCTCCAACAAGGAGATGGTATTCCTGAATTGGTGATCGTCAAGAAGCACGCCAATTTCGGGAAAGAGGAGTTGAACGTCGAATCGGGGTTCATCTTTCGTTGCGCTGTGCCTCAAGAGGACCTATCATGCGGTTGAATCCACCTGCACCTTCATAGTACCAGTTTGTCTCACCCGTCCTTCCCCAGAGACAGGCTTCAGAATAAATTGGTGGTCCTGAGGGGACCCTTCGCGTGCGATCTGAACAAACAGGTCATGCCTCCGGTGGTCATGTTCAAAGGAAGATACGAACCATGGATGAGAACTGATCTACAGCGGCTTCGTAAGAGAGTCCAGCCAGGCTCTGAGCGTCTGTGTCGAAATAGACTGCCAGATTGTCCAACTTTGCCAACTGCAGCGGTGTCAAAGACGCAATGAAGGAATAATAAGCCGACTCACTTTGTGCACGGTTTTGCTCCCTCCCTCGATGAAAGCAGGTACCCAATTCTCGTCGACCGAAACAGCCGAAAAGCTGGATAACGTGACACCAATTGCGAATGGGTGCTAGAACAACGCTGATGGTCAAAGACCAGTTGCCACTCTATCATTTGGGACTCGTAGACATACACCTGGGACACTGATGTTATCTTCATACCGGATGTGCACATTCTTGACAGTCACTTGGATATTGTTTAGAAGCTTTGCGAGGAATGACGCAACAAAGCCTTGACTTTGAGCGTTGTTGTCGGTACCTTTAATGCTGTGAAGTTAGCTACGGTCTCTTTCGAACGCAGATCCATACCTTTGACCTCAGCCGCTTGTATTTGAAGGACCTCAGCTTTGTCGAGGCGGTCTAGTTTTATTTCTTGTGTGCGGCGCTCGAGTTCGTCAGGGTCCTGGTCCTCTTCTTTGCGCGGAACGACAAGAATGTAGAGGTCTTCGATCAGCACCTGAACGGGCTGATTCCCTAAATTAAGCCAATGTAAGGATAAGGAAAACTTTCCCAGATGGCCTGCTCCTCCACATCAGCAAATGCTCCTCGGCAAGGGTGAGACGCACCTTCAACGACATCAATCGGCAATCGAAATGCGTCCAAGGCACCTTTCTTGATGCGAAGCTTCCTCAGTGTCACTTGCCCTGGGCCACGTACAAATGATATGAAAGCTTGAAATTATGGAAGTGGGATGCACTCACCCTGGACAATCCCAAGATTGACCAGTCCCATGTCCAGATTTTCAACATATGGGGCGAGGAAATGACTGAATATCTGAGATCTCGGTAAGAATGGCACCACTCAGCAAGGTGGGCGCGCACAGAACCCAGGAGTTCTTTGAGAGGGTTAGTAAACCACCGTGATCGTGACATAACTAGCCGGTATGGCCGTGGCCGGGGCCTTGATCGCTTGTGAGGGTAGAGCCAGGGAGTATGCGACGACGTGTAAGGACGAAAATTCTAGACAAATAATGCGCGCGTTGCGGCGATAGGGGTGCGTCGTGGGGATAAAGCAAAGAACGCGCGGTGAAGTGGCAGGCACGCGGGGGAAGGATACGTCATGGGCAGCGCGCGTCACCCTCGTCTCGTGAACATTAGGTTATGTAACGAGACTCTTTACGTTAATCCCATGACCGTAGAATGACGAGCACAAGCTCTCACAGGATCTGGTCACTTGTTATTTCTCCTAGTTTTCATCAATTTCACTTCGTTTCCTCTCCCAACGGGTACGCTTTTTTAAGGCATGTTGTTCTAAATGGAGAAACCATGCAGCGTGACCCGCCCAACTGCCGCCCAGACCTGTCAAACTGTGAGACCTCGGCAGGGCCCGCACTTGTCTCCTCGTGTCCTTGGTGTGCGGCGATATTTAATCCAGCTGTCGAGGGAAATTTGCCGCCACTATACATACCTTGTTTTTCGAATCATCTTCCTCAGACCTCCCAATGTTGTCTCTGCCTTCTCAATCGGTGACCAGTGCCACGGACGCTCACGAAGCCTTCCTCAGTGTGAACGAGGTCGGAAGGGCATTTACCAAATGGTCGTGTGACTAACTCTCGTCGCCTCATAACAGCTAGGCAATCTCCACGATGCTTTGAAACCCATCACAGAGTATGTGTGCGACGACCTGACAGACGCTTGCTGACATCTCGTCACAGATTGCTAACCTCGAAACATGAGGATTCCGTGAGACTATACTGCACTGTGCCGACGTGGTCACCATCATCAGAGATATGTATGGATTCACTTCCGGCATCGCCCTACGACTGGGGGTTATTGACCCGAATATGCCAGGTATCGATCTTCATGACCTCTACACCTTGCGATCTAGATCTTTGCACTTTATCCACGACCTAGTCAACTCTTTGCGTGAATCTGGTGTACGCAGAAAATTGAATGTCAACCTCAGCATGACTCAAACGTTTTCTGAACTCTAGGTCAGGGCTTCGTACAAGCTCATGCCATCGAATTCACCGTTGTGTCTGATTTGTGTTCACCAATCACGTCTGGACAAGAGCGCAATTCAACTTTCAATGCACGATGCCTACGCCAAGATGAATATGGGTGTCCGGTGAGATTCATTTAGGTTTTGACTCGGGGGTGACGATTATACTGAGATAAGATTGCACCGCACCAGGGAGCGAGTTCTTTTGGTGGAGATGGAAGACGGACCGGCTTTGGTGGTCACCTAGAGAATGCCGTCGAATTTGTTATTTCTTTCTGCTTTTTTACATTTCTTTGGGGATTGTAATTACGTTAGATTACAAATTTAAAATTCCGCTTATGGCCGTGAAATGGAATCAAGACGCGACCGGTGGCCTCAAACTCTCCCGTGTTTTCTATCCACCACGTATCTCCTCCGTCTCCCCCATGGCTCCCCTTGCGGATTTTATTCTCAAACATGTCCCCATCCCTCAAATACCTTACCACTACACCCATTATGTCCGTGGTGCCACGCCACTTTCAACCCAGCCAGTCGTTCTCAGCGTTCTCGCTGGTTACCTAGCCACCATCTTCAGCATTCGCGAAATTATGAAGACACGTCAACCGCAAAAGCTCACCTTCCTTTTCCAAGTCCATAATGCTATCCTCAGTTCCGGTAGCGCTCTTCTCCTCGTGCTCATGCTCGAGGAGATTCTCCCCATCTACTGGCGGCATGGGCTTTTCTATGCACTTTGCAATGGTGGGTCATGGACTGAGGTGAGTAAGCTCCCCTTCTCGGCGTTCAAAGAACCGAATTGTCTGTTTGCAGCGCATGGAAATATATTATATCATCAATTACTATATCAAATATCTTGAACTGCTCGACACGGTTTTCCTCGCACTCAAGAAAAAGCCACTAGGTCTGCTTAACTGTCTTGATTGGCTGATGGTGTATTGACATGTCTCTAGCCTTCCTGCACGTGTACCATCATTCTGCTACAGCTTTCCTCTGCTTTACTCAACTCAACGGAAAGACAAGCATTGTAATCGTTTTCATTGCTCCCTCGTCTCATTACATCTCTAATTGTATTATTAATTCTTGACAGTCTTGGACCGTCATCACGCAGAACTTGGCCGTTCATGTCCTTATGTGTAGGTGGACCCCGTAATCTCCCCTGCCAACTTGTCTCAATCCTATACAACAGACTACTACTATTATGCGACTGCAGGTGGAGCCAAGATATGGGTCAGTACTTTGCGCCACGATACCTATACTTGTGCAGATAGTCATGCTTACTTGCATTTTTCACTTTCCCCAGTGGAAGAAGTATTTAACTACCATGCAGATCGTCCAGTTCATCGTCGACCTGCATCTGGTCTACTTTGGGAGTGAGTCAACCCAATTTTGATGTACGCATTCGTCTGATGCGCTTTTTCCTCTCAGCCTATTCGTACTTTGCCAGCACCTACTGGCCACATCTTCCGGCGCTCGGCAGCTGCCATGGTACGGAGTCGGCCGCTGTCTTTGGCTGCGCGTTACTTTCGAGCTATCTTCTACTCTTCATCAAGTTCTATATCGATACGTACAAGAAGCCGGCTCGCGGAAAGAAGCCAGTAACGAATGGACACGCAAATGGGAATGGGTTTGTCCATCTCTGATATTCGATTCTGATCTACGGCTAATGCCGTTGTTGGCCGCAGGTTCAAGAAGGATTGAGGATGCGAATAGAGAAAAGTCCCGCGCGAACGTGCACACGGGTCGTCAGCAGGGTTATCCTGCTTCATTTTTATCGTTCACTTCATATACCACCATGGTTAGTTAGCACCATGGACCGACAGTGACAAGAATAATCATTTGGGACGGCTGTCTCTGAGACCCTATTCATTCATTTTCTATACCGGGTTCTTGTGACAGATAACTACTTGTAACGCTAGATGTTACACACTAGGGTTCCCTAATTGATGTCTTGTTCGCGATCTCATTGAGAAGGCGGGAGAGATTACGTTATACATTTATGAACTGGCCGTGAGCAAGATTGTCACCCATCCGTTCCTGGTCCTCCATGGGAACTCAATCCTATCTCTCTCTGTACGTCCCGAGCACGATCCCATGCTAGAGAACCGGAGCCATGCGCAGTCCAAGCGCCCTGCTGCCCCACGAGAACTTTTTCTTCCTGTTGAGGTTTATATTTCGAATCAGGCTGCTGCGGCTCTGCGAAAGGTATTCCTCTCCCTTATTTTGTCCCGACGTACCGCCCCATCTGTCGTTCACGAAACAGCCCAACCCGCGGAAGAAGGCCGAGAAGAGGGAGTCTTCCAGAACTTTGTCCGTGCTGAGCGATGATACCCAGAGAAAGGTTAAAGGTGCGTGAACAGGTACAATCCCAATGTAGACCTCGACGTTCAAGTGCAATTATAGAGAAAACAAGCTGGCTCAGTTTATCGCCACGCCCGACCACGAGCGATCAATGGAGACAAGCTACGTGTTGTATCATGGAGGAAGAGGAGGGATGCCTGTTGAAAGTTTACCTTGAGGTCAGTTAACTCAATGTCGCCCTGTAGGCTGGAATTTAATATCTGTCGTGCAGGAAGCAATCTTGTTTCAATCTGTACACCTACACCTACTGTTACATACCGATATCCGACCCGCGGATCAGTCGCTATTTTTCCGAAAGCATTGCCTCGGGATCCACTGCTCTCCGTGAGGTGTTTCCACAATCTCGAGCGGCAGTCGCGTTCTGATAATACATCATCCAGAAACCAGCGATGGAGTGCGACTCACAGTACAGAGCCCCTTTACGTTGCCTTTCCTTCCACAGAGGCTATGAATACCTGGATGGCTCTCCTTCGTTCATATGCAATCCCGGAAGTATATGGCAAGTCGTATACACACTGGGGAGGGACGTACCGAATCTGGAGGCAAGTCGAACTGACTTGCATCCAGGGGCGTAACATCGGAGTTCCCCGCTCCCTCGACCCTTCATCTATTGGCACCACGGCCGGTGATCAAGAAGGGCGCGGTGACGTGGAGTCCGTGGACTTGGATCTCTTCTGTGAAGTTTACTTCAATAACGTGCTCTCTGGCCGGACAGTAGTTAAAAAGAGCTGGGGTTCACCAGACTGGCATGAAAGCTTCCTATTCACGGATCTACCTCCGTTCGAAAAGTTGGCGATCGTCGTTTGGCGCGAGAAGAAACTACAGAAGCCGTTCATTATTGGCACCGTATACATCACGTTGACAAACTTTCGGCGTGGTGAGGATGTCGAGGGATGGTTCCCTGTCCTATTGGGTGGCGCATCGACAGCGTGCACCCAGGCTGGCCAATTAAGATTGAAATTTAGAGTCGATGAGTCAGCCGTTCCTTTAATTCCTCTGCGATTGCCCTTGTTGAATGCTGTGTACAGGGACATCGTATTACCTTACTCCTCGTATTCCAAAGTGATAGATGTACGTGTGCTTTCGGGAGCTTTTGGCAGCTCACCTGGATTCAGCGTAGACGCTCGATCGACGGAATTACCTAGACTGGATGGTCGACCTTGATACCAAATTCAAGATAAAAGTGTCCAGTCAGTTAGTCTCGATAGCGATCGCCAAGGACATTCTCCTCCCAAATGTCTTCGAGATGGCTGACCGTGAGGTTGACGGGACACCAAGTTGTGGGTCAACAATTTCCTTTGATTGCGACCATGTGGGAACTCACGGACGATCAGCGCACCACACGCTGTTTCGTGGTAATACCGTGCTAACCAAAACAATCGAATCCTTGATGGCGTGGTACGGGAAGGCCTTTCTCGAGGCTAGCTTGGGCGCCAGCATCCGTCGGCTGTGCCTCGAGAACGTCTCCATCGAGGTTGATCCACTTCGAAACGCCAAAGGCCCAAAGGACGTCGAGCGCAATGTAGACCTCCTTGTCTACTGGTGTAGAGAGATTTGGGAACAGATATATTCTGTGCGCCAGCAGTGCCCCGAGTATGTTTGGTTCATTTGTCGCAGCACGTCGTCTTACAGCGGGCCAGTGCGATGCGCAAACTGTTCGAGTATATTCGCCAGTTGGTGGAGAGGCGGTATCCCCCCAGCACAGGCCCAAATAACGAACTGCCACGGCAAAGCGTCTCAGCGTTCTGTTTTCTTCGGTTCATTGTGCCAGCTATCCTCCATCCTCATCTCTTTGGCCTCTGCTCTGGTATGTTTCGCTGTCCTAGAAGTACATCAGTTTGATAATTGATAACAAAATCTCAGGTCTCCCGGACCTGCCCGTTCAACGAAGTCTCACTTTAATCGCGAAAGTGGTCCAAAGTCTCGCTAATCTCAATGCGGTATGTTCAATGTGGCCTTTTATCTCCATCATGCCTATCGGGTTTGTATAGGCAATCCGGAAAGAAGAATTCATGCGCGGTGTAAAATCTCTCCTGGAAGAAAAGATACCAGAGATGATAGATTATATCCTTGTGGTATCTACACCAAGTCCAGAGGAATCTTCTCACCCGCCATCAGAAGTGCATTCTCGAAGCCGAGCAGTCCGAGTCCTTCAAGAAAGGAAGCAGGCCATGCCGGATCTACAAAAAGACGCCATACCCCACGAGCAGCATTTCCTTGATATTCCAAGACACATCGCCATCATCACGTCCACAGTCGCCCGGCATTCGCGCAGCGTAACTCCGCAAGATCCGGCAGTAGCGGACTTGTTCAAGCGATGTCGCGACGTCGAGCGGCATGCTCTATATAATGTTAGCCGTCACGCGACGCCGCGTGGTGGTGGAGCATCCGCCGCTCTCTCGCACACTTCCGAATCCGCTGGCGGTCTTTCCACTGTCATCAGCCCCTTCGAGGCACCACAATCGTTATCTCCACGCATGCCCAGAGCTTCTTCGCGTTCGCGACCGAAGACCGCGCCGACGGCTGCGATGTCGGATCCTGCATTACACACCCGCGTCGGCCGCCGGCTCTCGCAGGAGATCCTTCGCTCCGAAACCGAGTTGGTCGGGCCGTCAGAAACGGGAAGGGAGATAACCAGGGAGGACGACAGTTGGGCCGCTCTCAGGAGACGAGCGTCTCGCCCTCGTTCTGTTTCGACCGACTCGGTTCCCGACTTTCGCAGAACCGTTCCGGGATCCGGAGGCATTAGGTCGGTCGTGGAAGCAACGCGCCCGGAACGTAAGAAGGGCTTCCTACGCAATATATTGAATCGAAAATGAGCCTACATCAACCCATATCATACGAGTAACAGCTGCCGGTATTGTTGTTGTAATGGGATATTGTTATATGTACGGAGATATGTACAAATATTATAGATTACGTGTCCCATGAGTGAGTGACCCCCAAGGAATGTTATGACGTAGCATCCAAAGAAAGTGGCTTTTGGATGAGCCTTTGCACTTCTCCTACTACGTCCTCCGAGGTACTCCGGACGGTAATCCGACAAAGCTGCAAAAAGGCTCAACCCGGAGAAGACCGCCAGTAGTCGATTGTTTACGTACCTTGGCATCGCGGTTGGGTTCCAATCGTAATAAACAACCGACCTTTCCATCAGCAGACATGTGGAGGACCCCAGCACCGACTAGGTTATTCAAATTTGGATCAACGTCAGTAAGTATGCTGAGTTTTTGACCCGAAATGACGTCTTTGTATCGATCGTGATTGAGTTCCCCACCACCAGTGAGATTAATGGGAAAGACGCTTTGGGCCTCACGTGGCGGGCCGCCGATGAGTCTCCAACGCTCAAAGAAATCCGTGGCGTCCAAAACTACTGGTTCGATAAACTTGGTAATAACGACGGGCAGACGAAGCGCGATGGTTTGATGCGAGCCAGCGAGGAAAGAAATTGTCATGATGGGTGGTGTTGTGAACGCCTTCTTGCACTCGACGTGAAGTATTTGCTGTGACTGCGATCGTGGGCCTACCATACTAGCAGGCATCTTGGCGAAAGTAATGGACAAGGCCTCCGGATCGTCCACGTCGACCTTCGTAGTGAAACTGGTAAAAGGGGCAGAGATCTTGTTCCCCATGTACACGGCTAATTGGCCTATGTGACCTTGATATCGTGACTTGATACCGACTTGGATCTGGACATCTTCGTAAAGGACACCCTCACTAGTGTATGTAAGCCTCTCAAACCAGCGGTCTACGTTCGTGCCGACTGCGATGTGTGGGGCGATGGTAGGTTTCGCAAGGACGGTCGACGGTGCAGCTATTGGGCTTGCTGCGCTCGAGGGACCTGAAAGATCGAGACCTTGAAGTGACGTCATGACATCTGAGACGCCAGAAGCAGCAGGAGGGTCCACAGATCCGTTGGTCGGTTTATCACCGGTCACATTTCGCTTGGCTTGAGCAGTGTCCCGGTCCTGGTTGACGTCCTTGCCTCCGTGCACCCAAGTCCGCTTATCCTCCGTGGCTCCATGTTTCTTATTCAGACGCGAGAGCAAAGCACTTTCACGCGGCGGGAATGGCGGTATTTCTTCGCAAACGCTCTGGAGGAGTTCGTCGTCATCGGGCCTCGAAGCCAACGCGTAGAACTCGCAAGCCCGTTGCTGCAGCTCAGAGTCAAGGACATGCCGATAGCGCTCGAAAATGTTGATGAGTTGCGGCTTGATTTCCGGGAACACGTTAACCCATTTGATGTATGTCGTGAGTAGAAGGGCCCGGGTAGGAGCGGTACAGAATTGGGACTTTGTGTGCAAAATTTGTAGTTGCTCCATGGGGCTATGACCTTCTTCGTTCGCGACAAGGTGGCCATACTCGCCAAGAACATACCCTACAAAGTGTGTCACAACACGGCATAGGTTAAGTCAAAGTTTTAACATACCCCCAACCTTGATAAGACTCTCATGAGTAGTGGGTGACTTCAGTCTCTGGAAGACAACTCGAGCTGCATATGCTTGCAGGTCTTCCGTGTTTGTGATAATTTGGATCACGCGATACCAGACTTCGTCCCCAACGTGGTCTCCTGCTGCACTGATGAGTTCCAGGATAGTGTCGACATACCACCGGTATGAACTGGCGTATTTCTCCGTCAAGACGGCAATCTTTAACACCATCTCTTCCCGGAGAGAGTAATCGGCAACTTTCAGATATTGAAGCAGCTCCCCAACAATGACCTCGGAATTGTCGACGTCGCACATGCTATAGAGTAGATCCAATGCTCTCCGCCGAACGGAAATGTCGCGGTCGCGAAGTGACGAGATAACGTGAGATTGATGTGTTTTAATGTGCTCGAGGGAGTCCGCCCGCGCCGCGAGGTGCGCAAGCGTGTCGAGGCCGAGATAGCGGACGTTCGTCTCCTTGGAGGAAATGAACCGCGCCAGGAGGACTGTAGCGGTGCTAACAAGGGGCGAACGGGAATCCAGGTGAATCGCAAGGCCGATAGCCTCGAAAAGAATAGCTCGCTGGGCGTTATTATGTTGCATGTTTCGGCTCTGTTCAGCACTGTTGTTCATGATTGTCTCCAGGACCTTAAGTAGGGTCGACCGGATGGTTGGATCATCTATGTTACTATGAGCGGTTGCGTCGGACCTGACAATAGCGAAAAAAATACCTGAAGGGGGGTAGTATTGCAACAACTTCAACAACTTGACCTGAAGCCAGGGGGAAGGTACTTTGTAATACGCGTATGTTGCTGAGTACTCATGCTCAACAACCAACTGCAAATACTATGAGGAAGGCCCTGGAGGATATGAAACGTAACTTGCCCGATGCATTCGGTCTACCGCCTTCTGATAGCAAACCGCGTACGGTTCTAAATGGTCTTGTGCGAGCGCCATTACAAGAGTTGTGACACATAGGACTACGCCCTGGGTATAGATGTGAGCATCCCGCAAGCTCGACAAACTCTTGTCCTACCAGGTCCGTATCATCCATGATCGAAACAATGCGAAGTGCCCATTCTGCTGCGGGGATGACATCCGGGTGCTTGCGGTACAATCTGAGCAAGGTCAGAGCGGCCTTCTTCTTTACCATGCTCTGCGAGGTTCTATGCCGTGGTCAGTGGACAAGGACCTTTGAGGCGTAACTCCATCAACATACGGTGATATCAATAACCTGTGGACGTCCTCGCACAATGCTTCTGCCATCTCCGTTCCACCAACATTGGCAATAGCATGAAGGGCCAGACAGTTGTTAATCTCGTTGTTCTCGTCCAGGTCCTTCCGAATAGAGTTGACGACAAGGCGAAGGAAATCGGAGTTCTCGTGCATCAGCAGCGTAACTGCGAGATATCCCTGGTGACGGCGACAGAGATCGAGACACTTGGTCCATTCTCATAGAGGACCGGGGGCTCACTATTTGTTTCTCGCTGTATTTGGTGCTCGAAATCAAATTGACGGCCTCCATGTGTCCAACGTCCACCTTGTAGCCTAAAATGTATGTGTAAAGCACCTTCGCGACATATCTGCGGATGAGCAGCCGCCAGTTGAGCACAGGGACGCTGGACGAAGAGGCGATAGACTCACTTTTTCTTCTGGTAACCATCCAAATTGCCATCTGGTCCGAGGGGACGCGTTATTGTTCATCCGCGCTTCATTTGAGCCAAGATATCATTCACGCACCTTTAAATTTCTTTCGAATATTGGCCATCTCTTTATTAATGCGCTTCTCCTCCAAATCCCGAACACGGGCACCGCGAATATCCGCGATGAACTAGCTGAGTCTATCAGCAGACAAGGTACAGGGTGAGCATGCCACCGTACTTGAGTAAGGCCTCGCATGTTGGTGGCCATTTTGGGTCAGTCGAAAAGTGCGCCGCACTAAGTACAGTTGGAAAGGCGAAAGAAATGAGGAGGCAGACAGCCACGACAAGAGAACGCAGGATGCTGGGGGTCAGTGGAGAGACGGACGACGACCACTAACGGAACGGCACGTGCACGTGCTACTTAAATTTACGCAACGCATCACTCATGTCTCGTTTGGTTAAGAGTTACAAGAGTAATTAAACACGAAAAAATATCGTACGCCACACGACGAGAACTGCATGGAGATGGTTAGGATGGGCGAGATAGTCGACTGGGAGTCCCGGGACGAGAGCTATACGCAGAGCGCATGCCATACGGAGTAGACGTGCCCGACCTAGTTCCGAACGGTGGAAGCTTGACGCTACTGTAACTTGGTGAATCCATCGGCGTGGCCGGTCTCGAGTTGGTCCTCGAATGCACCTCCATCCGTTCTTCGGCATAGCGGTTCAGAATTCTGACGATGCCTTTGGTAAGGTAGTCAATTTCCCTCACTTCCCTGGCAGAAAGAGAATAGTCCCTGCGATCCTCTCTCGTATCTTCCTCATCCCCAGACTCCTCTTCGTCGCGCGGACAAATTGCAGTTGTACGAGGGCGAAGGCGAGTCCTCCGCATGGCCAGTCCTTCGAAAACTCTGGACATACACGCTTCCATCATAACCTTCAGGTTTTGAAGGTCATCCAACGCGTAGAAATTGCCGACGATGGGTAACCATTCGTCACATTCCAATCCCTCAGCCTTAACAGCGATCCGGTATGCACCGAAGAGTACATATGTCATGGGATCCAGCCTCGTTGTCGTGACCAAAAACATTGGGGGATTGCTGGACGGGTTGACCATAGAGACGTTTTGACGCTTTTCAGCATAAGCAATGATCTGCTTTCCAACGAATCTACCCTCTTGGGATTCGGTTGAAACATCCCACTTGCGATTGTTTACGCTAGAGGGGTGTATCAACGTGGTCTGCAAAGAAGACCAAGTTTTAACACTTCCTTCCCGACATCGGATCTAACTTACCTTATCCAGCTGTGTCCGGAAAGCCCTTTCGCTAGAGCGAATTGCGAATTTGGGTTGTAAAGCAACAGCTATCAGTGCAGCCAGCAGCGGATGTGAGTTGCCATTGGTATTCAACTCAGGAGGCACCGTGGGGGACCCTCTCCTTCCCCATGGCTCAACTCCCCCACCCGCAGAGACATCGAGGACCCCGGCATGCTGCAGCGATGTCAACAGCTGCTTCTTAATCCGGTCCACCATGAGCAATGTAGGTTTTGAGAGGAAATTCTCGGAGCAGAACCTATTGGCGGACGCGTATTCACCGCGACTCTGCATGTCCCACCAGGCGTTATACGCGCGCAAAGCAGCGAGGGCATCAGATCGGAAGTCAGCAGGGGACCAACTGGTCTTAGCAGCTGCAGCCTCCGTCTTGAGATGCATCGGAGAAACGAAAGGCTCGCGGTTGGTCATGAGGGCTGCGAGGGTCAGCGCTTGATCGAGGCATCGGAAGAAGCTGCCATAAAGCACCAGCCGGCCAACCTGAACGTCAACCGGCAACTGGAGCAGCACTCGACCCAGGGGAGTTAGGTTCTGCCCGTCATCAATGGCTCCCACCATTTTGAGATCCGACATGGCTGCCTTGATACGATCTGGTGCTGGGGGCTCGATGGCACCAGCCAAGACCTCTTCCACGGCCATCCCTGGGAAGTCTAGGGCTTTGACATGCATCACCACGTTGGTAAGGTCCACACGTTTCATCTCCACGACCTGGTATGGATGTAAACCGTCGGCCCTCCTGCGGCCTAGAATGCCAAAATACTCTCCGGGACGGTGGCGTCCAGCACGTCCGGCGCGCTGCTTCAGGTTGGATAACCCAACCCATGCAGAGACTAAGGAGGACATGTGGCGTGTAGGGTCGTACCGCTGCTCTTTGACCTTCGCTGTATCCACAACGTAGACAACATCCGGAATAGTTACGGAAGTCTCTGCAATATTTGTAGACAGAATGATACGGCGGATGCCAGGAGGCGGTGAATCGAAGATCACTTGCTGCTCGGCGACGGGGATGGAGGAGTGGAGTAGATGGATGGAATACCTGGAAGTGTCATTTAGGGGAAGAGTCAGCTTACGCTCCTGGAGTTGCCGGTTCAAGGCTTGGATCTCGTCCCAGCCAGGAAGGAAGACAAGGACATGTCCGTCTTCAGATTTCTGGAGAACATGGCAAATGGTGAGAGCAATCAAAGGATATGGAAGCTCGAGGTCATCATCGCGCGCTGCCTCGGCTTCAGTAGCCGGACGTTTCGAGGCTGGGGTTTGGAGATAACCGACAAGTACTGAAGGAAGGTTGGGGCCATGTTCTCGATGGAGATACTTTGAGACACTCTCCTCCGAGAATACCGACGGCGCATGAGGGTCGGAAGACAAGTCAGTAATGAAATCATCCAGGAAGTGTTGTTCGACGGGGAAAGTACGTCCTGGGACTTCGATCACCTTCGCCGGTTGGCCCAGGTGGTCAGCAAAATATTGTTGGAAGAGAGTGGGATCTATTGTGGCGCTCATAAGAACGACCTTGAGAGGTCGACCTTTGGCCTTTCGATCTGCTAGCAGTCGTTTTAACACGACCAATAGCAGATCGGTGTCAACATCTCGTTCGTGAACTTCGTCGACGATCACGTGGGTAATATCATCAAGGGAGCCCCTAGGGCCATTTTCTTGCAAAGTAGATTGCATGCGCTTTAGAAAGATTCCCGTAGTGCAAAATGTGACTGAGCCGTTAGGTTCTGGCAGCTTGGCTTCAAAGCGGACCTGATAGCCAATCGAACCACGGCCAACAATTTCGCCTCTTTCCTTGGCAACGCGTTCGGCGACGCTGATGGCTGCGAGCCGGCGCGGTTGAGTACAGATTATATTGCACGAGGCACCATGGCCTCGGGAAATATAATCATCAAGGATTAGTTGGGGAATTTGAGTGGTTTTACCCGAACCAGTGGCTGCCATGCAGATAGTGACTTCATTCTCCCGAACGTGGCTCAAGATGTTAGCGGCACGAGTGTAAACAGGTAGCAAGTTGCGTGTTGATCGCATGGATTCCAGGGATGGGTTGTTGAGGTAGTTTTGCCTCTGCTCTGATAGGCGCTGGGACTTGACCGCATGAGATTCGGGAGAGATGGCCAAATTTGATCGGGGATAGGTTCGTGAATCATAAGTTGCCACCAAAGCGAGGGGACGGGACGAGGCAGGCGGCCGATTCTGGTAGAGAGAACTCCTCCGAATGTCCACGCATAGATCCCGGACTTCCTCCTCGAGGCCTTCGCTCATTTGGAATAGCACCTTGGTTGCCAAGCCAAGATCCTTGCCCTCTGGAACTTCCTTGGTAAACGTCTCCCAGAGCGCCCGATCGCAGCCCTCGAGGTACCGCGTGACATCAATAAAGCAGTGGGTCAGGGCGGCTTTTTTGTTCGTGCCCGTCCCAATACCAATGCGATTGCCACCAACATGCATGACGGCCTCCCATGTGAGAGTGTGACCACGACGGCCCGGGGCCCTGACCTCCTCGTAGACGACGTCAGGACTGCCGAAACCAAACCGTCGACAATAATAGTCCATGAATTGACGGGACCGTTCATAGGTCACTATGGTCCCATCGGACAGCCCGGTAGGCTGAGCCTCAGCTCCTGTGGAGGTCCCAGAAGCTTTCTTAGATGGTTCAAACTGTTCGTTGATCTGGGTAAGGCACGATGTATGACACCACGAGGAGTGACATACCTTGCCGAGTGCATTCAGTTGATGCAACGCTGAGAGTGCGGCCAGTTGTTCAGACTCGGTCTTGTTGATAGAATCACCTACACCCAAAATGTCATCCTCCCCGTCCAGCTTGACCTTGATTGTCGACCTACTGAAATCAATGGGAGAGCGGGGAATGGGCACAGCATACTTGCCTCCAGCCGAGACTGCCATTGATGGTGGCCTCGTCATGTCGGTACACAGGGTTGCCTCCAAGTTGACTCAGTAAGTTCGAGAGGGGAGATTTTGGGTTCTGTTCCCAAGCCTTCTTCAGAGGTACTTTCTGATGGACTTGGTTGATATACTCGGCGTCGTGGATAGGATCATTCTCTCGTGGCAAAGCAAGAACAGAAGAGCTGTGAAACGATGATCCTCCTGGTTGCCTGGCCTTCTTGTTTTTGGCGGAACGATTGCCCTGACGGACTCCCTGCGCATTAGACAGGTACTTCTTGGACGAGCTGCCGAAGGCACGCATCGCTTCCCGAGGAGTCTTTACGGAACCCTTTCGGGGAATTTTCGCAGTGTGAACAGATATGTCCGTGTTATTTTGCAGTGTGAAAAGCTGGGGTTGTGAGGATGATGTGTGCACGTTCGTGCCCAAAGATCTTTTGCGAGCGTTTTGTGTGGACGGCGGGCAAGAAGAGGACTCTATGAAATGATGGCCAAGTTGCATGGGGCGTAGGACGTGTCGTGAGAGGAAGGCCAGGCGCATGCGCGGTAGCACCAAAAGTCCTGAAAAGAACCAATCAAAGGGTGTACTGTCAAAGGCATGGTTAGACGAGATAGACAAAATTCCACTTACAATGGACTCAGGAGTCCTCGCCGGTGAAAAACTGGGAATTGTACTTGTTTAAATTGATTAGAATGTGAACTAACGTTCGGTATCAATACGCTGACGTCGGAGGAGGTAGCTCTTTGGCTAATATGATACTGCAACAGCCATAGAGGCGTTGATAAAGGGATCGGGGATCGCCGGAGACGGTGTTATCTCTAATTATGCAATTTTGTGGACGGGTGTATTCGTACTCTACCACATCTAATACATCATGGCACTCTAATGGTTTCCAGGAGGAGTATTTGGCCAACTCTGCGCGGCCGCCTCGATACCTCGCATAAACTTTAGTCGCACTGCCTCTCGATGTGCCTCATCCCAGCTCTCACGATGTACCGCATGCTCAATGTTCCCCAATGTTGCCGATATCTTCCCTGTCGGACCGTCAGCTAGTGAATATCGAGTACGGACTCTCGCACAAACCGGCCACATTACTCCTGATTTCCTCCACCTCACTTTCAGAGGAAGCCTCCTCCAGGGCTTCTCTGAGTTCAATGGTCTCTGCAATGAGGTGAGGGTCATCTAGTTGGTCTGTCTCTGTTACGTCGAGGCTATGTTGTGAGAGGATGTAACGGATCCGCGACAGGGGTTGTAGAAGGGTATTGTAAGCCTCGTTAACAAGCCCGGATAGGTCGCGGGCCACTTGAGCCTTGCTCTGAATAACGGGGTTAGCACGAGAGCACAGGCATCTTTTGTGAGGCATACCTCGCCCTGCGATGTCCATAAGTCAGGATGAACGTATCTTTGCATGCGGCGGAAAGTATTCTTTAATTGGTTTTCATTGATGATGAATGGGTTTGGACTCTTCGGTGTCTCTAGGAGTTCATAGTAGTCGAACTTATTGATATTGATAGGACGCTCGATGTGAGAACACTTTGGACATGCTGGCAAGCGAGTTGGGAGTGGCGCTCCGCAGGAAGTACAGACAGTGGAGGGTGAAGAAGAATAAAGACGGATGGAGCGGTTTGTTATTCGTTGGGTAGGGATGAGCCTACGAAACGCACCGAGCAATGCGTGGTGGTGATGTCCAAGTGGGAGTTGCATTGGTCGGATTCGGTGTGACGTCATCCGTTATGGCCGCCACCTGCTCCCGTTAACAACGACTTGAACAATGCCACCATGCAGGTAGAACATCCTCCTCCTTTATCAGAGGACAGGTCTGTCGTAGATTTGGCCCGTAGGCGACTCACCAAGAGAAAACGGCTTAACTTCGACATTCCTCCCTTCACCTACTTGAAAGCGTGGCGAACGAGAAGGAACTCGAAGTCGCGGCCTGTTGTTCTACACTCTAACCTCTCGGCCGGTGGGACAGAAATCGATCTGAGTGACACTTGCGAACTAGATTTGGATACTAGCCAAGATATTTACAGGTGGGCAGTGGTTTACGAGAACCAGAGAGGGTTCGCACTCGTTCCCTTTGTATCCAGCAAAGGGTATTCACATCACTTATTTCGCAGGGTCACCCTCTTTTCTACCCCATATTACTCTCGCCTGGGATTACTCCCGAATGACCCACCACCATTCACCGTCCCCGAAGCGGATGGCCGACGGGACAAGCAGCCTTACGTGTCGCTCCATCACTACCCGCTCCCGGATGGTACTTGGCGTTGGGTGTCGACATCTTGGATGGTTGATATGCGAAGCGAAGGTGAAGTTTACTACGATGGCTTCGAGTATAACTGGGTTTTCCGTCGTCACAAGTGGCGCCCGGAACCGGGCACGCTCAGCGCCGGAGGGTGGGTGCGGCGCAGGAGATGGATCCGCCTTATGATGCGACCAGCGTTCCCAACTGCTGTCGAGCAAAGCGGCGATGGCGAAGGCCAACGCCCCCACACTGTCTCGTCTCCATTGGCTCGATATTCCATCGTGCCGGACGACAGTGCATCCGACTTTGAGACAGAGAAAGTCATGGTGTGGAGAGGCGACCTTGACGATTGGAAGAGGTGTCAACATCTTATGGCGCGTTTGAACCGGGACGGCACAAAATTGGAACTTTGGAAAGAGTGGCTGGGTGTTTCCCCTCGAACCCGACACGGGAGTGTGTGGACCGAAGATGGTTATCGCACCCCTTCCGAAGACTTTGGTGGTGGGCTTATCACAAGAGCTCCGGCTCTAGAGGGGGCTCAGAGAGAAAGCCTTGTGACGGCTGTCCAAGAACACGTACGACCTGTATCTGTACACGGTTTCCACAACACTGACGGCTCTCAGGTTGAGGACTTGGTCCAGCAATTCATATACCCTGAATCGCGAGTAGAGTTGTTGGAGATTTTACGTGCTGGAGGTATCACTGTGCGCCGAGATGCGCTATCGCCATTTGAGGACTTTGGTGTTCAATTTTGGAGTTACACGCGAGGGGACGATGAATGATAGCATTTGAAATACGTGTATCACATGTCAGTTACCGTTCAATTGGCCACGTTTTAAAGGTCGTTAGGCGCTTTCCAACCTGGTCCCTCGAGGCCAAAGATGGTCCTCAGCGATATCAAGCACTGGTTTCTGTCTTTGCCAAATGACCACCCTCTTCACATCGTCATTCGAACTTATCCTCTCGCCCTCTCTTTATCTCTGGGCCCTACGCTGTTGTCATTTGCCTCATCTCCAAGAGCGCGCTCAAAGGACCTCAATTTGATCCTACGGCGCGAGCTCAGTGTCACAGCGTTTCCCTTTGCCATCACGGTCGCGCTTGGAGGGAGTTCCGCGCTGCGGAGACTATGGATCCGTCTGGACAAAAGAAAATCCGAGTCGGTCCGTGGAAGCGATCCGAATGGTGTGCCAACCTTCAAGTCACTGGTTCGTCTCAAGTCATGGCAGAAAAGCTTCGTATGCAACCTGCTTGCCTCCCTCGTAGCAATCACCCTCCTACAGCCTCGACGTCGCCCCGCGCACATACGGAAAGTGCATATTCCTCTGACTGTTCCAATCTCGCAGGGAACCCCCCAAGCCGAACGAGGCGCCGGCAGAATGTCGGCAACGCTAGACCTAACCCTACTGGTCTTCGTTCGCGCTTTCGACGCACTGGTGCAAGGTCTCGTCTTCAGACGCACGGGAGATGAGAAGAAGCAAGAGAGGAAGCGCCGCCTGGCTATAATCACAAAGCTCGACGCCCTGGCCTTTTGGGCGAGCAGCGCTGGGTTAGCTTCTTGGCCTTTTTGCCGACGCACTGTCACTGACAATCGTGTTCATTTCTAGAATCATGTGGTGTTTTTTCTATGAGCCAGGGCGGTGCGTTTTTTGCCTGTTCCTCCAAGTGCTGGATGCCAACAACCAGTGTCTTTTCTCACACAGGCTGCCCTCGTCCTATGTCAAGTGGTGAGGCAATTGACCAATCACGCACTTTCGCTTTCATTGATGTCGGGTTGTTCTCAGGATAGGTTCTATAGCTAATATAGACAGCCGGATCGTTACGGCTCTACGCGCCATTCGCGCGAAACGGTGGTCCTATGTACATGGGAGATCTCCAAATCCTAACCCCGTTTCCCTCCTCGCCGAAGACTTAGGTTACCCTGCCCCGTGGGGTGATCCTAAGGTACTTCCTGCTTACGGGGGCTATGCTGCCAAGGCCATCTGGAACGCATTAGGTGTGCGTGGGAGAGGCTCTGTTGGCGGTCTTCCCTGTGAAATTGTCCACGGTTCTGTGACAGGTGGAAGTTGCACGGCGAACTTCGGGATCAGGGGATTGCATGCCTTTCTTGAGGCGCTCGCGCTGTACGTTCCTGTGAGTTGTCATGGTCGACCTTTGTCAGAGCCTGCGGTGATCTGTTATTCAGGTTCACGTCCTGCCTATCTTGATCAGGCGGCCCCAAAGGCTCCTCAATTTCCAGTCCATCCTTGACACACTTTTTGGCATTCTCCGCAGCGCCTCGTTCCTTTCTGCCTTCGTCTCCTCTTTCTGGGCCGCCGTGTGTCTCACTCGCACACTCGTCGTTGCGCGAGCGTTTCCCAAGATACCACATGATGTTTATGATGGTCCGTTCGGCTGTATCATGGCAGGGTGCCTGGCCTGTGGCAGCAGTATTTGGATCGAAAGCGGAAGACGGAGGGGAGAGATAGCGTTGTACGTCTTACCCCGGGCGATCCGCGCGTGCTTGCCTGACCGATGGTTGCGGAGCGGACGTAAGAGCGTGTACATTATTGAGCAGTCAGTAGCGTTTTGTTCTAGTACTGAGCAAAGAGACATTCTAACGTCACCTTCCGATCCATAGGATAGTATTCACGACGTCCCTGGCAACACTTCTGACGGCTGCTGTCCACCATCCAGAGACCCTGCGAGGCCTATCCCGCTGGACGCTAGGCTATATTCTGCAAGGCCCAAATGCTCTCCGCTTTCGGAAGAAGAATGTAGATCCATCCGAGGTCACTCGGATTGAACCCCACAACACCCTTACATCGTCCCGCAAGCTGAGATAGGGACGAATTGCATCGAATAAATTGATGTTGCAAATCCCGTACGGACTACTGTCATACCATCTTTAGTACATCCATTGTATAACCAACTTTGTCTCTGAATTTAACCCCGCCAAAGGTGTAGAGCATGATCATAAAATGAGGCACTCGCTATCAGCGTCTGGCCAGGTTGGTCCTGCCAAGTGTTATGTGACCAGTCGACACCATACGCAAGGGACTGGTGGTCATCGTGTCTCTTTATAATTTCCCAGTTCCCACCGTCCGCGTCCGAGGGAGGTCGCGTTTGGTGTCCAATGTCGTGAAATCTCACGATCTTGAAACCATCGTGCATCGCCGCCACGAGAAGGTCGTGGTCTCGTGATGGAGAGGGATGCCATTTCACCCTCCAAGCGCCACCTCCGACGTCTGCCTGAGTAAGCGGCTTGAGTGGCCTTCGGGAGTCAAACAATCGGACGGTGGCGTCGTAACTACCAACAGCGATAAGGTGTTCGATGTTTGGATGGCTTTGAATGCAAGTCACGCCAGCGTCGAACCTAAACTCCTGACTTTACGGTGACCACAGACGCGCGGTATAAGTAACACACCTTTTGTTGGCGATAATCGGCTGGTCAAACCCTTGACGTATATCCCACACCTTCAATTGCAGGTCATCTCCTCCTTTTGACAAGGGGTCAGAAGGTGTTGAACCTCAAAGAATGTAGGATGCCTGTACCCGAATAGATGATATTGGTGCCCCAATAATCCCAGGCAACACACCATGGTTCGTGAGCATGGGCAGCCCAAGTGTTCGTGCTTACGAGTTGACCTGTCTGGTCAGGCTCAAGCAACGTCAAAGTCCCATCAGAGAGCGACACGACCAAAGATCCAGCGATGCTGTTCGATGGGGGCACGGTCAGAATGCCGCAAAAGTATAAATATATATGTACCATACCTCGTTGGTGCTCTCCTATTGGACCAGTCGAGGGAGAGAGACAAGACATGAGAGGGGGCAACGCGCAGGGTGCTAACGTTATCCAGGTGCTTCTGGGTCACGTCGGATGGGGAAGATGAGAAAAGGCAGACTAGAGTTTGCAGGAGGGTCTGTACGAAACTTGCTCAAAGTCCCACTCGAACAGATTCACGCCGCCCTCGGCGTCTGCCACCGCTAACAGCGGTCGACGACTCGGTGTCGTGTGACACCTGGGGTCTGTTCCATCCCTCACGAACCCCGCAGCGCGAGAAGAAATATTACTCACCATTTCAGATCCAAGACCGCAGGAAGAGAAATCTCCTGTGTCTTAGACCTGAGTTCCTCTGAGTCACCGACTCGTAAATAGCACAAGAGTATGGGCGCACGCCTTGACATCGTCCCGCTCGGAGTCTACTTCAAAGACGAGACATTGGCCCGTCCGCTTCTGGCCAGCAGCACCCGGCGTGGTCGAGGTGGAGTCGGAAGGTTGAGAGGCTTGCTCGTCCTGTAGTTTGTACGTGCCACAGACAAGGACGTTCGATGCGTCCGGATGTGGGCAAAACTCGACGGAATCCGCAGGTAAGATGGTGTCGATGGATAAGTGCATATTTCACGGCGGGCCGCCATCGAGTGGGCGTCTACAGACTGACCACGACAGCACTCGGTTCCCAGCAGCGCAGTTCCAACCATCACGTCCCCTTCCCACCCGCGTTCACTCCTACTCTGATCTAATGGCCGACTTTGCCCAGGGATTAGACGCTTCAAAACTAATTCTTGTCGAAACCGTGCGCCTTTCATGACTCCTCTACAGTTTTGTTGGTGTTCATCCCAGCTCTCGCGCTTAAAGGTGCTCGCCTTCGCCGTTAGCCCATTCACTTCCCCTACGTATAACCTGCCCGTTTTCCTCTTTGGTTTATATGTACAAGAGAGCCAAGAAGCTTCCCATCGCTCGCTTCAAACTGTAAGCCCAATTTCGTCTTATTGACCATTGTCTGTGCTGAATCAACAACCTCAGTTTTCTGGCCTTTTGGCCGTCTCCGCCTTATTCGACATCTTCTGGTTCACCCAGAATACCCAAAGCGTACTCATAAGACTATTCAGCATCATAATTTTATTCCTAAAGGTGAATACGCTCGCCCAGTTATTCATTCTATGAAGTTCATATCTCGTCAAAGGCCCCAACGTTCATCGCCTTTTCAGGCACTCTAACTTCCAGAGGTGTCTCGGGCATCAACCTCAGGGGCGCAGAGTTTGGCGGTACAACAGGTACGTCACCAAAGCCTTCTATAGTCTCAATAATTCACGATGTTGGCAGTTTGGTCCATGCCTGGAGGCTTTACCTCGAACGGGAGGGATGGATATCAGACTGTTGAATCAGAGGTCGAAGTCCAACGACCGGCAACAAATCAGCACTCGGGCAATACGCCTCCAGCGCCGGGAGCATATCAATCAGTCTAGCATTTGCAGTTGCCACACAGCTGTGGAGAGGATGCAGGCTCGAATGTGGGGCCTGTTCATTTACATCAGCGTATGGGGTGCTTCTGCATCCGCATGTGGTTCGTCTTTTCCACCTATGTGTCGGACAGCTGTTTCCGTATGCCATGGACGATGCCCTTAGCCAAATGTCCCGAGAAAGATAGACCCTGTCCTATAGACACTCAACGTCCGCGCCTCTATTTCTCTCCATCCATGCCGTGGGATGAACTAATTGAAAGTTAAACTTAAGTATAAGGAAAGGTTCTAAGAGCTGTCTGGACAAACGTTATATCTTTGGCAGCGGGGAATATCATAGTTGTTCGTCCTCGATTATCTCATCCCATGATGAGAGTATCCTTGGATTTATCTTCTCGCGATCATCTTCACATGGTCCTCCGCCTAAGTCATCGTGTCTTCCGAGTATAACGCTATCTCCCAGCTCCAGCGCTTGAATCAACTCCTGCAGCATTTCCATATCTTCTGCTTGTTGTTCAACCTTTTTTCGCTGAAAAAGCCACGGACAATCCAGAGAGACGCATCTCACAGGCTCCAACGGCTCGGAACGGGTACACGCCGTGCAGACACTGTGCGCCGTTTGTAGTCGCCTTTCCGCGATACGGACTTGGGCAAGAAGTCCCGAGATGGTCTCCGCGGGAGTCGCGCAGCAACATTCGCACAGCCCTAGTGAAAAACGTGTAGCACGCACGGCACATAGTGAAAGGATGATGCTCACCCTGGTCACTAAATGATTTACAGAGGATGCACTGACTGTTCCGAAAATGCTCCTCTATTTTGAGACGGCCGGGTGTCATCAGTCCCCTGGGCTTTTCCGGAGATGTCAACGAAGGATCAACGCCATCCGCGCGTATCCTCCTCGGCATCTCTTCATACCAACCCCTTACATCAGCACCAACAAGGTTGAATATACGCTCCAGCGGCGGGATTAGGACCCTCGAGATATAGTACGACCCATCAATCTGCTTGTCCCTATGGAAGATATATCAGTGGTTGCGGGTAACACACCCTGTATACGAACCCATCAAAGAGCTCTTCTGGAGCCACCGCGCGGTCAACCAACCGTTCTCGCGGAGCTCCTCTAGCGATGACGTAGGGTATACGATCGCCATACTGTGCTTCGTTGTTCGGATCTTCCAGCTGCCTTCGTGCTGCAACGACCACCCCTGGAGGTGGTGGGACCTTGTCGCTAGACCACACCTTAAGGGAGTGCGCACATATTCACCCATGATGCGCGCACCTGTATGTGCCCATTCTAACTTCCCGTGCGAATATGAAATCCTGAATCGATACTTTGTTTTCTAGAATCTTCATCCATGACCTACAACAGTACCGCTTGACGTCGCTCAGATCTTGAGTGCGAAAAAGAATCCTGATGGATCATCAGGCGCCCATAAAGGGGAGTTTGGTTGGAAAGCTTACTTCAATGCGGTCTCGGTCATCGTCCTTTGTGCAGGAACACCGTCCCTCCGGACTGTTTCAATTCCCTTTGCATCGAATACGGGTTCCGTGTCATCAGGGCTCTCGTATTTGAAACCAACATATCGCTTCTTGGCCATCAGGACGCAGGGCAGGTAAACCTAAACGAATAACAGGACTGCTAAGCCGGTGGCGTTCGATATATGAATATGCAACGGACCTTCTCGAACTTCAGTTTGACAGGGACAGGATTCTGTCTTGTGACGGCGTCTGCTATGGCATAGCCAATCCGGAACGCTTGCTCCTTTGTCTTCCCGCTCAGGTATATGAACAAGGAATCCGTATCGCCATAAACGACGCGAGCGCCCCATTTCTCATTCGTCTCAATGAGCCTGATCGCCTGAAGAATTCCGTCAGTCTTGTGATCGAGCGTCGAGGCTTCGCGAATTCGAACGTACTTTCTCAAGGGTCTCTCTACCACTTTGAACGATGCTATCTGCGATCTCCACGGCAGGCATTCTACCCGAGAATGTTGCACTCGTGTACCCGTACGTCACATTGGCGATGTACTTCAATCCCAGCTGCCGAGCGTCGAGTATCTTGGTCAGGGTCTGAAGGCAAGAATTCAGCCACTTAATAAAAGGGTACTCGGCTTTACTCACCTTGTTATCATGTGCACGCTTCATGGCTTGCTTCACCATGACTCTCGTATCCAGGAGCTCAGTCAACATCCGTCCTAACAGACCCTTTCGCACGTCGGACTTGACATACATAATACCATTCGGGGCAACTTAAGACCTATGTCAGGAATGTGTCCCATAACTAGCTTATATATATATATTACCTGTGATGTGATCTTCTAGAGTCGCCAGGAGGCCAGGAGGAAGATTCGTCTCCGCGACTCCAAACTTGTACTGGCCCTTAAAAGGTGCCACTCGACCGAGGCAGGTCGAATAACAGTAGTTGTACGCGACCATAACGGAGGGATAAAGGGATTGAAAATCCAACACGACGAGAGGGCTGTTATAAAATGCTGATAACGGTTCCATTATCAACGGCATACATTCCGCCGCGTTTTGCGTGCCGACCTGTTAGGATACCGCGTTTCAGAGGCCCGTCATTTTGAAAAGATGGGCCGTGTCACCTCGTGTTTACTTGGAGACCGCAAAACGAAGCTTTCCGGTTTCGCGATGCGGAACATGAATGATTCGACTTTGAACTGAGAGCCACGACTGATGACAGAGAAGAAATCGACTCCAAAGACCCGAGCAAACTCTCTGATTTCGGCGATCAGTTTGTCTGTATCTGTGGACGGACTATCGCGACGAGGTTGCTTACGCAGTTTTCGCGACAATGTCTGTGGCATCGAGCATTTCCAGGACGAGAACCGTATGTCCCAACAAATGATGAAGCATACGTGCCCTGTGTGCCGGAATGGGGCTATCAAACCACTCTGTAAGTGTGGAAGGCGCATATTTAGGTACCCTGTTCAAAGTCAGAAGGGGAAGGCTTGACGCAAGATCCACTTACCGCCGACGGAGCAAGTGAAAGACGGTGTTTTCCAGAGTATACATACTTAGCTCCAATTCCGCCCGCATGATTCTCCATGTGTTCAAGACATGCCGCCCCGTAACCCGGAATGTCGACGTGTGTCGTATGCCCCATTGATCGCTGTTATTAGAAGACGGTCGCCCAGAGGCACGGGAAATCAATTCCCCAATATCGAGGCCTGCAACCTTTGTTAGTATCGTAGTTACATATTATCGTCTCAGACACAGACCGTATTTCTGCCCTCGGGCAGTAAGATAACCCCAGGAAGAACTCTGGACTTCCCAACCTGAGACGATATCAGGATCAAGGTCAAATACGATATCCACTATGGTATTCAGCAGGTCCAATTCCGTATCGACCACCTGACTTGGTACGTCGCGCAATACCCGGGAGTCCAGCAGCGCATTTCCAACGATAATAACGCCCTTTTGTAAGTCAGATGAGTTGGGTTCCACGTCCGAGTCCTGGAATGAGTAGAAGACCGCCGTCAAGGGATCGGCATTTGGGTCTGGGACGAACTTCCCACGAGACGGAGCTGTCGCCAGGCGAGTTTAATTATATTTGCCTCTTGGTCATCCTTCCGACCAACCGGTACGCACCAAAAACTTCAAGTGCAAACACGGTCATGGTTTGCTTCCCTCTGACACCGGAAGCTGCGCCTTGCGCTGGCGGTGTATCCTTGAAGCCATAAGGACCCGCTTGGGTCACGCCATCAATCTGAACACTGAGTAAGCGGAAATGCCTCAGGAGGAATTGTCTTCTCCGCTTGCCTGTGACCGAGCTTGTAGTTTCTCACAGGGCTGTGCTCGTGTCGTAGATGTCAACCACTTGCGTACTTCTCTCACGCTTGGTGGCGCACTTGCATATTCCCAGCCACTTACGCCAGTCCTATCGAATCTATCCTCGAACACGTTTCTGTCTTCAGACAAAGGGTTCTTCTGCAGCGGCTCTACAGCTGATGATGGCTCCCACTCTTCGAGGACGCTGAGGCCATCGCCCTTCTTCAGGCGATAAACCAGGCCTGCGAACTCCCAAGGCCTTTCAGGTACGTCCTCCGCCTTCGAGTAGTAAGGGTCTTGATAAATCCTGCTCGGGAGACCATGAGACTCCAAACTGGACAATAACTCAGATGCTGGGGGAGGTGCGATGGCATAAACAAATGCATTTTTGATCTCCTTCTTGGCTTGCGTGGAAAAAACACGTGGACCTTGGGTACCAAATACGTTCTTAGCAGGGGTGCGGGGAGAAACGTCGGGCATTCGCGCCAAGTCCGGGATATTTTGGCCTGTTGCGATTCTGAGTTTCTTCCTTGGCCTCTTTTCGCCATTATCAAGCCATGCTTTTGTGACAGCTTCGGTTCTCTCGTCAATTTCGGGTGATAGGTAGCCAGTACTTGGGCCAATATTATCAATGTCATGAGTGCGAGGAAATTTGAGTGGTGAATCAGGAGTATCTATCCCTTCCTCCGACTCCGAGGAGGCCGGCATAAAGAAGTGTTCAGTAGCTTCAGGAGACTGAGATCCGAGCCTACAACAGGGTCGATATGCGCCATATACAGAGCTAACAAGAACTTACGAGCGTTTGTTTGCGGCCTCCAGCGAAGCCTTGAAGTTCACATGGACTTCTTGTGCCTTCCGTTTCTCTGCTTCTGTCAACCGATTTGAAGTGCTATGAGGCCTCCTTGGAATCAAGTCTCATCCATTATTAAAGTGCGGCTGCCAAAGAGAAAAGGGCCTACTTATGCACCGTTCGAACCCGTCCACGAGGTACTCCGATGATACTAGGAGGATCAACCCTTTCTGGAAAGGTGACAGCGGGCATGGCGGACTCTGTCTGTCTCGTTCGATCTCCAGGCGTCGTGGCGAGACTCCGGCTGGTGCTGGTAGCTGTCAGTTCAAACCCGGATAACGTAAAGAAGTGCCCACTCAGTGACCTCCCCTAGAACTCTACGTCGCTTGCGAGGAGTCACCGACCCTTCCTCCTTTGACGGCTGTGACAAAGCTAGGTTGCGACTTCGTTCATCAGAGGCGGAACAAGGTTAAGTGAGGGGCATATCATACACGTTATGTTCTTGAGGTTGTCGGGGCGTACCCCGCCGGGAACTCTCGTCTATCTGAATATCGCTGGGATGGCCAGCATCTTCCGCTTGGTCGTCGTCCGACAAATTATCCTTGTCACCAGCCAAGATATTTGCTTCGAGCGGATCGCCTTGTTCTTCTAGAGTGGAGAGATCTTGACTGGAAAGCAACGACTCGTCAACTTCGACAGAGCTTCGACTGACTGGTTTGACATCCTGTGAAGAGGATCCATTCGAGTCTGCATAAGGGTTCTGTTCCTGTGCTCTGCTGTTGGGTTTCCAGACTCGGTATTCGTCTTCCCAGAGGGCTTCCACACTCTCAAAGGAGGTCATGATCCATTTCTCCCAGGTGGGATCCCTGACTTCGACTTCTGTGCCTCGGTCCCTTTCTATTCTTTGCCGGAGTTGGCCCCACCAGCGAGCCTCGGCGACCCAATCACCGCCGTTCCCCCGAGAGTTTGCGCTTGGGTCTTGTGGTAGATCAGGCGATGGTGGAAGACCGGCTGCTATACGACGGCGACGTTCATCATCCCAGAGCTCACGTACTCCGAGAACCAAAGGCTCAGGAGGCGGTGGAGGTTGCGGAATGGTAAGCTTGTGATGCAGGTAGCGCGGAGCTACATTGTGGCGATTCATGATGAAGGGGGCTATTGAGTCGAACTCAAGTGCCATCCGAGATTGACGAAAGTAAACCGATGGTTTAAAGGAGGGACCGGATGGTGAGTACTCCACGTCGTCATCAACCCCGCGCTGCCAAACATCTTCTAATTGGACCCAGCCACAGCCATAAAGACCGAAATCACAGAGAAATTGAAGGACATAACTTAGATGACTTTCAAACGTGTGGAATGTTGTCCCCATGACAGAACCCGACTGCATGATGGTTACCGCCCGACTCACCAGCGCAGGATTCGCGATGTGGATTTTCAGAAAGGGGGAGTAGCAGGAGTTGAACCCATAGAAGTGGATGCCTTTGACTAAAACCATGGCACGGACGTAACGCGACCTTGGTGATTGAGGATCACGTTTGAGTGAGAGGGCGATGGCGTAGTTGAGTGAATCGGTCAACCGAGCGATATAGCGTCTCACTATGGAAACCATGAGCTCTGCGAATTCTAGAGCATCTAGTGCACTGCTCACCACTGCCCGGGTTCATCTTCCCTATATATTCCACGAAGAAATAAGGGTAAACTTGATGAATGTGAAGGCAGCATTTCTTTCCCGCCGAAGAGGCACCATATATTCGAAGCACAGGGACTCTTGGCAGATTGCTGTTATCAAGGCAGTCTGGAGCATCGAGAGAGTAGTCAATCTGGGTTATCTGGACTTGCAACGCTGGTGTGCGATGGTCCATTGTTGCAAGGCAGAGACCGGCTAAACCCGATCAGGCGTCGGTTGCCAGTGCCATGTCAGGTAATGCAGCATACGTTATAGTCTGTTTCGTGTTTCGAATCGAAAGGAAGTACACAAAATATATTCTCTTTTATTCCATCACACCACCACGAGCACCTGCTGTCCTACCCATGATTCCCCTGGTTCCAGTCGCTTGAACCCCCGTACATATCCAGGCTCAACGCACACAAACCGTTCCCTACATATAACGAGCTGAGCAAGGCGTCAAAACACGAGCCGTGAGACACACCATCCGTCCTCTTCCATATCCCCTATCTTGCCGCCAGCTTCAGCTTGAGGATTCCAGACAGTCAATGTCGTGAACCCGTGCAGTTGAAGCACCAGACCGCCACCGGACCAGGAAACATCGATCTTCGGTGGGGTATCTTCATAGACAGAATCCGTGAACGCGCGCACGTCAACATCGCTACGCTTCTCCTCTTTCAGTGTGTTCCTCGCCTCTACCGATTTCTCCGTCTTGTCGATATAGCGCTTTCCGAGCAAGGGAGAGATAGAAACTTCGTTAGCCGGTGCACGAATGTAAGTGTGCAACAGCGCCTGAAAATCTAATGCCTCCGAGGTAGAGGGGTTGGACACATGGATATCCGTACTGAGCTTGTGTTCCGCCAGGGTAACAACGTAGGCCAGCTGGAATGCTTTGGCATATAGCTTGGCGATGGCGGCGTTCGGCCGAAGAGCTGCAACCCTCAACTATTAGCTCGAAATCCAATCATCGGGCAAGTACTCCGAGCGCACTCAGACGAACCGATACCCCAACCTCGTTATCCATCACGACGCTGTCAAAGGTCCAAATCTCGTTTCGCGCGAAACCATGTTGCGGCAGTCTGGCGTGGTCGGGGTGTTCCGGGGGACCAAAACACGGAAAGACGACAGGGATCCCTCCGCGTACGGCCTTTGAACCGTCAAGGACAGCCTTAGAAGACACAAATAGTCTCTCGATTAGATCACCAGAATCGCTTTTTTCGGTTGCCTTCCACGATATTACTGTGGCTCCAAATAAAAGGATCTCGGCAGAGGCACCCTACGAATATTTCGGCCGAATGAGTGTTTGAAATTCGACATGGGCAAGCCTCGAAACCTTTGGGTGTTTCAATACGACTCTATCCTCTGTCTTTTGGTAAGGCATAGGGCGAATTGGAAGAGCACAGCACTGTGGGAAGAAGGGCAGGCGCCCGACTCCACCCATCACATTCACATCAGGGCGGAGGGCGGTTAAATTCGTTCTCGGCCCGATCGACTCGGCATGTGCGCTGGATGACAACGCTCACAACATGCAGTGCAACAGCCCCTGGCTGAGTGCACCGGTCTTTGTCTTTCTCCCTTACCTTACCTCTTACCATGATGATTCCCTCAATACTTCTGACCGCGCCGGTCGCAATTTCTCTTTTCCTTCCCTTTTGTTCTGCTGCCACGCCTGTGCCTCGAGCAACGGTTTGCAACGGGTTCTCCGATGTGAGTGCCCATTCTATATGAAATTCAAAATCCACTCCTGGCTCATCTCGTCTGTTGATTTTATAGTTTTGCTCGAGAAGTTACGGAAATCTCACCTTTGTCGGCGCTCATGACTCGTATGCGGTCGGGGTCAACAACTGTGGGTTCTTCATACCCGTCGTCCCGTCATAGCACATGCTGACTCCGCACAGTGTTCACCAACCAGGACTACAACGGTAGGTATCAGTCCCGAGATTAACAAAAGAAGTACCAACCCTCTCCAGTGACCCAACAGTTGGACGATGGAATCCGAATGCTCCAGTTGCAGGCCCATAATCAGTCAGGGACTATCACATTGTGTCACACTAGCTGCGTGAGTCCTACCCGATACTACACTTGTAATTCAGGATCTGACTGCGGATGCGTCAGTCCTTCTTTAACGGAGGGACGTTACAGAGCTACCTCGAATCAGGTGAGAAGAGTGGACAGCCATCCGCAGCTGGCGCCTAATGCTTGCCCTACTTGACAGTCAAGTTCTGGATGGATTCAAATACAAATGAAGGTGCGACCACTGTATTCATCGCATAGTAGAACATGCTCAGGTTATTGTGACTGTGCAGTCGTAACGCTCTTGATCGTGAACTCGGACGGAGTCAGTCCATCCCTGTATGACACGGTTTACAAAGCGGTGGGATTAGACGCGCTGTCCTATGCGCCTCCCTCGGCGGCCACCGTTAATACTGCTTGGCCTTCCCTTGGCTCGATGATTGATTCGGGCAAACGCCTTGTGACATTCTTGGATACGGGAGCAGATTTTACCACCGTTCCCTACATCATTGATGGTAGGACTCTACTGGTTGCGTCCATGTTATCAGTTTCATCGCTGACGATTCTTATGATAGAATTCACGAATGTGTGGGAAACTGCATTTGACGTGACAGATACCACGTTTGACTGTAACGTGAATCGGTCTAAAGGGGACAACACGACACAACTCTACCTGATCAATCATTTCCTTGATAAAATCGTTCTCGGTCAAGTTGCCCCTGATCCAGACAATGCAAACGTCACAAACAGCGCTAGTGGGACAGGGTCGCTCGGCCTACAGGTGCAGACTTGTGCTGCGCAGTATGGACGGAGTCCTAATTTCATGCTTGTCGACGTATGTATTTCTGTTTTGTCACGCATTCTGTGGCGATGGCTCACTCTTTGCAGTTCTACGAGTACGGTGGTGGTAGCGTCTTCCAAGTTGCCGCCACTGCCAATGGCGTCACTTACAGCCCATCAAAGTCGGTACCTGAGCCACGAACTACGGGCACTCCGACAGCCACGACTGCTGCGACTTCTAGGCCGAACAGCGCAATCTTACGATTCCAGGCCCGGGATTTGATTATCCCAACCATTCTATCTATTGGTTTGTTGGGAGGTTCGTTGGTTGTTCTTTGACGAAAAATCATGGATCGGACATTGAGAATAAATACGATTTCGGCTGGATTGCCATTAATTTATTACGGACCTTGGAAAGGTATCGGTAAGAGGATGTACGTACACATTTGCTGCACTTAGAGGACCAAATGGCATATTTTGCCTGTTTGTGGAGGCGTGACCGTGACGGGAGCTAAAGTAAGAATGGCGCGGACGCAACTCGCAAATTCCGGCGAAAAAGCGAGCGCGTGCAAGAAAGTCAAGCCAAAGCGAGCCGGATTTGAGTCCCGGGTAAAGTAGTAAAGGGTGATTCAGATGAGATGAGTTTTCAGAATTTCCGTCTCGATAGCATTGCCTATCAACCCACACAATCTCCTTACCCACCTCCTGCCGATATCACCGCCCCTACCCCCGCTCTCGCTTCCACCTCCGTCTCCGCCAGTACCGTTCAGGATGCCGCCACGAGGGGCGCTCAACGAGGCCCGTATGGATCTGGGGATATGGATGATGGGTACACCTTGGTCTTCGAAAACTTGGAAGCATTCCACACATGGAGGGAAAAGGAGGAAGAAGAGAAGGTCGTCGAGTTTGTCAAGGGCGACACGCATGGGTCCAAGGCCGTCCCTCCGCGCTTCAAAGATCACGTTAAACTGATCTGCGCACGCCATTCACGGAGTGGGAGGAAAAAGTATGTTAAGAAATATCCCGAGAGGGTACGAAAAGTGCCCAGTCGAAAGGTATGCCACGCGATTATGCTGTATTTTGAACACAATCGCTAATCAACATCGTTCAATTGACATGATCATTAGCTAGATGGCGGGGGATGCCAAGCCTCGATGAGCTACAAGACCTATTTTGAAACAGAGGAGGTTCGAGTGTGTTGTACGTGCCAGAGCAGCTTCTTCTAGCCTGCCTCTCCGTGCGAGCTGACACTCACGGCTGCAGATGTATCGCAACACTCCCACGAGATCGGAATCGCGAACCTCCCATACACCCGGCGTGGTCGGCGTGCCCAAGCCGCCGCCGCAAAGTCAGCCTCAGCAGATGCCAATCCCCCCGTGCCCGAGGCGTCCCCCTCTCAACCGGGAGGGTCATCCCTTCCGACTGCCGCCGCTGCCGCTGGGGCCACACCTCCCACACGACCCCAACCAGAGCCGTCGTCGTCGTCGTCATCGCACACCCTCCATTCATACCCTCACTTTCCCTCCATATCCATGCCACTCCCTCAAGGGTTCGGCGCTCCGATGTCGTTCCCAGCCCTCGCGTCCGTCTCCGCCCCTGCCGCTCCTGGCCCTTCATCCGCCCCCGCCGCCGCACCGCCGCCACTTCCCTTTACTGCGCCTTCCCAGACACAGGCGGCCGTCAGCACCGACCGTGCGCGGATGGAGCGCGAGCGCTGGGACCGCATGGACGTGCTCTATCAGAGCATCCGCAACAACGCTCGACAGTTCGAATACCCCGCTGCGAGCGTGGCGGCCCTGGAGAGCGTGCTGGTGCGGATGTACTTTGAGAGCCCGCTGTCGGCGCCGCAGCCTCAGGCTCACTCCGTGTATGGGGCGCCGACTGTTCCCTTGGCTCAGGCGGCTCCTCAGCCGCCCCCGCCCCCGCCGCCCGAAGATACCGTCATGAGTCACGAGGATCAGTCGAATGACAGTGAGAGTGACGGAGACGAGGACGAGAATGAGGAAATAGAGGCCATCTGTTGAATGTAGATAGATGTATGGTATGTGAGCCTTGTATACTGTATTGTATGTAGGAGAAGCGTGATCGCCAGGTCATTACGTAATATATCAGGCAAAAACCTCTTCGTTCGAGTTTGGCGCACAGGTGGTGTTATACGCGAACGACCATGTCCTCTGCGTAACTCTTTTACGTCGGAGAAATCACAAATACCGTTCCTAGCTCTCGCACCGTCAACGTTTTGATATCCTTGAAAAACACAAGGACTATGTGCTTCGTGCTTGGGACTACCACTTCAAACAGGACATCAAACGTCTACGGCAGAAGGCTGCTGACAGGAACAGAGATGAATTTTATTCTGGGATGAATCGAGAGAGGACGGAGGTGTGTGGATTCTACCCGTTGCTCGGTGGCGGCAGTGTTGAGTGTTGACACTTGGCCCAGTCCCCAACGCAAACATCAAAACGGGTATGAGACTCAAGGCAACCAACGTCAAGTTTAGGAACGAATAACGTTTTCGCAGAGTACGGGGGGCCTGCACCCTTCTTTGTACGTTGGGAGCGAGTGTGAAAATGGATTGGCTTGCCAACACGACCGAGTTGGCGAATGCTGCTGCCAGAATCGAAACTTTAGAGGAAACGTTCCGGACCGAACTGGTGACCACCACCACAGCTCCGTCTTAAACAGCATGTATGTGTAAAGGGGGGAAAGACCTCATGTCTGGTAGGTCCAGTCCTTGCGACAGTTTTGGCTATGAGGCAGCATGCACGCGTCGGAGAGAGGGAATCCCGTCTCGGTTCTATGCGCCGCAGTGATATCTCTACGGGTACGCGACTAGGGGGTGTGTACTGATAAGGAATTGCTTCCGCTTGCCGCAACCAAACCATAACAGGTCATACAGACGGCGACCTGACGCTGGCTTTGACATCGACGACAACGAAGTTCACGATCTCACCCGACCGATGGACAAAGACAAGGCAGAACCAGAACTAGCCACCAACATTAAGAAGGCCACCAGCACAGACGAAACTGCCCCCAAGCGGAAACATGTTCACAGTGCGTGTGCTCCCCCTGTGATTTCGTGATTTCGATTTCCATCTCTGACCCCTCACAGAATGTATCCAATACACTTGGGATCACCACTCGTCCATCTCTTTCTGGTCAGGACTTCGTGTCCAACCAATTCTCTCCAATGATGTTCAGGTCTTCAAGGCGCTTATTTTGGTGCATAAGGTCCTCCAGGAAGGACACCCAGTTGTGCGTAGTGAATCATTTTTACGCTCCTGACCAGATACCGATGTATTATTCATCGGAAGACAATCGAGGAGGCACAAAGTCAAACGGGGTGGCTTGAAACGTGCTCACGAACAATCGGCCATAATGGCGGTAAAGGCGCCTTCTCTTCTCCGTGGTCGATCCCATTCTCACAAGTCGCGTAGGGTACGGTCCTCTTGTCCGCACTTACGTACAATTTCTTCTGGCCAAGCTTCGATTTCACCAGCTCTGGCCTGAATTCAATGGCCTGTTTGGGTACGAGGAGTATGTCAACTTGAAGCGCACCGATGACCCTAACGAGGGGTGAGTAAATGACGAGGTTCATTCTTATCCTCCTCACGTTGCCAGGTATGAGACGGTATCGGACCTCATGCAGCTGCAGGACCAAGTCGAGTCGTTTCAGAAAACAGTCTTTTCCCACTTTCGCGCCTCCACAAACAATGAATGTCGCATCTCTTCCCTAGTGCCTCTGATCAAGGAAAGCGGGGGCATCTACAGATTTATCACTAGCATGTTATGGGCTATGTACCGAAGTTCGTGCCATGTCCTTCATTTACTTTTTCTTACTCATTTTACCCCACAGGGATCAATGGTATTGAAGCACTTGAACCCCTTCGTCAACGTTATCACGCGCAGCACTATAGCTTGCACAAATTCTATTCCGAATGTTCCAATCTGGAGTATCTCACTGGCCTCATGAACATCCCCAAACTTAGCCCAGTTCGTCATATTTCTTCATCGTATTTCCTGGACCAATTTGTTGCTCGTAGGAACCACCCCGCCTATTTTATAATGAAGGGGCACCTGCCTTAACCGCCCGCCCCACAACTGCCGCGAAATCACCCACGCTGCCGCCTGCAGCGCCTGCGGCTGATGAAGCTGAAGAACGTCGCCGCCAGGAGCCTGAGCTTGAGCGCCAACAACAAGTAGAGTTCGAACAACGGCAACGCGAGCAGCAAGATCGCGAGAGATTAGCCCTCGATGCGTCCCCCTCTCAACCAGGCGGGTCATCCCTTCCGATTGCCGCTGCCGCTGGGGCCGCAACTCCCACACGACCCCAACCAGAGCCGTCGTCGTCGTCGTCGTCATCACCCCGCACCCTCCATTCATCCCCTCACTTCCCTTCCACATCCCTGCCACTCCCTCAAGGTTTTGGCGCTCCGACGCCATTCCCACCCCCTGCGTCCATCTCTGCCCCTGCCACTGGCCCCTCATCCACCCCCGCCCCCGTCGCTGCACCACTGCCACTTCCCATTTCTGCGCCTTCCAAGGCACAGGAGGCCGTCAGCACCGACCGTGTGCGGACGGAGTGCGAGCGCTGGGACCGCATGGACGTGCTCTATCAGAGCATCCGCAACAACGCTCGACAGTTCGGATACCCCGCTGCGAGCGTGGCGGCTCTGGAGAGCGTGCTGGTGCGAATGTATTTTGAGAGCCCGCTGTCGGCGCCGCATCCGCAGGCTCACCCCGTGTTTGCGGCGCCAACTGTTCCATCGACTCAGGCGGCTCCTCAGCCGCCCCCACCCCCGCCGCCTGAATATAACGCCATATGTCACGAGGATCAGTCGAATGTGTTGGAGGTGGGGCCGTCGCGCCCTTGGCACACAAGAGCCCACGATGGGACGCATGCTCTTACTTCTGCTTCTGACATACGTTCACATTGACACTTCGGTACTGAAATTCCTCTCAGTGTCCGTGTTTTTTTCACTCTTCTCACCTCGACTCCGTACTGCTGACCATTGCTCGAGTACGTATACTGCGCGTGTTTCATCTGTAAACCTCAGTCTTGTGTTCATTCAGGCTGAGGATAGTATCTGTCTACGCTTTTTTATTTTATTTTTTTGGAATTTTATTTTATTATCCCAGCACGTAGGCTACAAGACATGCTAGACGAAGGTCTAACTATACTATATATGTAAAGGAAGTGGTATAAAGGGGGAAAGAGTTGGAAAGTGGACGCGGAGTCAGTTATCAACGACAGCTGGGTCCATTCCAATGAGGAAATAGGGTCTATCTCGTCATTACGTAATATATATCTGTCCTCTTCGTTCGAGCGAGTTCGGTGCACAAGTATTGTACGCGAACGACCATGTCCCCTCTGCGTAGCTCTTCACATCGGAGAAACCATAAAGAGCGCTTCCGGTTCTCGCACCGTCAACGCTTTGGTATCCTTGAAAAACAGAAAGGCTATGTACTTCGTGCTCGGGACTACCACTCCAAACAGGACAGGATCAAACGCCTACGACAGAAGGCTGCTGACAGTAACAAAGATGTACTTTATTCTGGGATGAATCGAGAGAGGACGGAGGTATGTGAAGTCTACGTGTTACTCTGTAGTGGTAGTGTTGAGTGTTGACACTTGGCCAAGTCCCAACACAAACGTCAAAGCGGGTATGAGACTCAAGGTCAGGTTTAGGAACGAATGACGCTACGAAGAGTACGACGGACCTGCGCCCTTCTTGTAACTTACGTTAGGAGCGATACTGAAAATGGATTAGCTTGCCAACATGGTCGAGGATCGAAACTTCAGAGGAAACGTTCCAGACCGAACCGGCAGAGAATGACATATCCCTGGACCTGGCCTTGTTGACCACTTGCCCAGCACCACATCCATCACATTTTAAACAACAGGGTGGGGGGAAGACTTCGTGTCTAGTAAACATAGTCCTTGTGACAGGTTTTGGCTATGGGGCAGTATGCACGCGTAGGAGAGAAGGAATCACGTCTCTGCTCTATGTGGCGCAGTCCGATATATCTACGGGTACGGCGCAGCGATGGGGCTGTGTGCTGATGCCGCCACCAACTTGAATCCTGATAACAGGTCATACGAACGGTCACGGTGACCTGATACCAGCTTTGACATCGATGACGACGACGTTCACTATCCCACCCGACCGATGGAAAGACAAAGCAGAACAAGAACTAGCCACCAACATTAAGAAGGCCACCAGTACAGATGAAACTGCCCCCAAGCAGAAACATGTTCTCAGTACGTGTGCTCCCCTGTGATTTCGTGATTTCCTTCTGACACCTCACAGAATGTATCGACTACACTTGGGATCACCACTCGTCCATCTCTTTCTGGTCAGGACTTCGTGTCCAAGCAATTCTCTCCAATGAGGTTCGGGCCTTCAAGGCGCTGATTTTAGTGCATAAGGTTCTCCAGGACGGACACCCAGTCGTGCGTGAATCACTTTACGCTCTTGACCAGATATCGATGTATTATTCATCGGAAGGTGATCGAGGAGGCACAAAGTCAAACGGGGTGGCTTGAAACGTGCTCACGAACTTGTTCGAGATCTGTAACGCGCGGAGCGTGATCCTATGTACTGGTTAGCTACAGGATGTCGTACGTAGGGAAAAAAGAGTTCTCGCCTCAGTCTCGAAAAGAAAGGACTGAGGTGCTTGTGCAGCGAAAAAGCGAGAATATAAGCATGCTGGTTATGCATGCCAGAGGAAGTCCATGTCCATGAAAGGTGAACGCGTAGCTACTTATGTCCCAAGAAGAAATCACAAGGCAAAAGAAGTATCATATGAAAGCGTCACGACGTTCCAGCAGATTCCACCGCACGCGCCTGCATCTCCAACAGAACTATCGGCCATGATGGCGGTAAAGATACCACCTCTTCTACGTCGTCAATCCCATTCTCACAAGTCGCGTAGGGTACGGTCCTCTTATCCGCACATACGTACAATATCTGCTAGCCAAGTTTCGATTCCACCAACTCTGGCCTGAAGTCCGTGGCCTGTTTGGGTACGAGGAGTACGTCAACTTGAATGGGACCGACATCCCGAATGAGGGGCAAGCAACTGTCGTTGTTCATCCTCACACCCCCCCTCATGTCGCCAGGTACGAGACGATATCAGGCCTCATGCAGCTACGGGACCAAATCGAGTCAGGACCAAATCGAGTCGTTTCAGAAAATGGTCTTTTCCCACTTTCGCGCCTCCACGAAAAATGAATGTCGCATCTCTTCCTTAGTGCGCCTGGTCAAGGAAAGCTGGGGTATCTACAGATTTATCACTGGCATGTTACGTGCTATGTACCGAAGTTCGTGCCATGTTTCTCATTTACTTTTTTCTTACTCATTTCCCCTCACAGGGACCAACCATATTGAAGCACTTGAACCCCTTCGTCAACGTTATCACACGCGGCACTATAGCTTGCGCAAATTCTATTCCGAATGTTCCAATCTGAAGTACCTCACTGGTCGTGTAGGCGTCCCTGAACTTGGCCCAGTTCGTCATTTTTTTTTCATCGTATTCACTAGACTTATTGTCGCGGGTAGGAACCACGCGACCTATTTGATGATGTGGGGGCCCGACTTACCCGCTCGCCTCACAACTGCCGCGGAATCACCCACGCCGCCGCCTGCAGCGCCAATGGCTGATGAAGCTGAAGAACACCGGTGCCAGGAGCTTGAGCACCAACAACAAGTAGAATTCGAACAACGGCAACGCGAGCAGCAAGATCGCGAGAGATTAGCCCTCGATGCGTCCCCCTCTCGACCAGGATCACCCCTTCCGATTACCGCTGCCGCTGGGACCGCATCTCCCACACGACCCCAACCGGGGCCGTTGTCGTCGTCATCTCACACCCTCCATTCATACCCTCACTTTCCATCCTTATCTATGTCACGAGGATCACTGGCAGTCGAATGTGTTGGAGGTAGGACCATTGCGCCAAGTTTATATCATCATCGAAGGGTTTTTGGTCTCCTCCCTCTTGCAGGAGGGCTTTTGGGAGTTACATACAGGAGTATGTGTATCGTACTAGGCACAACTTTTAAAACCATTGATAAATCATTCGCCGAAAGAATGTCGGTACTCCCAAGCATGTTATCTCACAAATAGACAAACACTCACCCTACATCAGACCATGGGGCCACAATTATGAATTCAAAAGAAGTTTGCCTGGCGAAGCGAAGGCCACCCAATGTGGATGGCCTTCGGTCCCTCGACAACGTGATTATCTGATGCATCTGCACATGCATTATAGTAGATTTCGTCACTGCTCTCAACATGACAAACATACCGCGTCCAATGCTGATCAGTGCATATTCACTTCTTGAGAATACCAAGGCCTCATTCGCATTTGACAGATTTGGCAGGATCATAACAATCTCCTTGAACCCTGCATCCTTCAAGCATGGCCACATCGGCTTCGGGCCATCGACGATGTAGTCTTTGTTTGGCCCTGAAAAGTGACGTCAGCTCGACCAGGTTCCGGGATAAAGCAAAGTGAAGGAACTCACCTTGCAGAATATGAATAAGAGCATACTGCTCGCCCCTAAAAAAGTACGCCTGTTCGCTGTTCACCGGATTCAGCAGGACGGCATCGATGGCCTTGAAGCCAGCATATCTGAGAGATGGCCACTCTGTAATGATGTTCTTCGGTCCATCAATGACGTAGTCATTGGGGGTACCTATCAGTGGGAATATGATCAATGCCACGGAGTCTATCGACAATCACGAACCAGGATCGGCGTTGATGAGAGCATAATCCTCGCCGGAAAAAAAATACATCTGTTTGGTGTTGTTCGGAATTGGTAACACGGCATCGATCCACCCAGCGAACATTATCCTTGATAATGACAGCCAGTCGTCGACAATAAACCTTGGCCGTACGATGGTGTCGCCCATCACCTCGGTCGTCACGTACTCGTGCCCACAGAACACGTAAGCCCGGCTTGAGTCAGAGGGGTGTAGAACACCCGCAACGCTGTTGCGGAGGACAGGGGTGACATCATATTCTGGATCCGCAACTACCTCCCCCATATCTCCACATGAGTTCGTTGTCAGTCAGGCGTTGCCAGAGTGCATCGAGGGGATCGGCGGGTGGAAGGGCCGGGCACATGTTGAGAAGTGGGTGAGTGGCCTACTGCTGCCTACCTTATGTGAGCCTTGTATGTACAGTTGTGACTATGAGAAGGTTGATTGGCCAGTGTGCTGATGAGCGCAGTGGCTGCTGGCAATCATACAACCATATACTCATTACATAATACACCAAACCAAAACTCTGTCCTCTTCGTTTGAGTTTGGTGCACAAGTATTCCTTATATGCGAACGGCTATGTCACCTCTGTCTTCACATCGAAACCATAAAGAGCATTACCAGTTCTCGCACCATCAACACTTAGTACCCTTGAGAAACACAAGGACTATGTGCTTTGTGCTCGAGACTGCCACTCCAAACAGGACAGGATCAAACGCCTACGACCAAAGATGAATTTTATACTGGGATGAATCAAGAGAGGGCGGAGGTACGTGGAGTCTACGCGTTGCTCGGTGGCGGCAGTGTGACGCGCTTGGTAAAGTCCCCAACGCAAACGTCAAACTGGGTATGGGACCAAAGGCAACCAACGTTTTGGAACGAATAACGGTCCGCAGAGTACGAGGGACCTGCGCCCTTCTCTGCACGTTGGAAGCGAGAACGAAAATGGACTGGCTTGCCAACACGACCGAGTTGAGTTGGCGAATGCTGCGAAACCTCAGAGGAAACGTGCCGGACCGAACTGGTGGAGAATGACCTAGCCCTAGCCCTGGATATGGCTCTGTTGACCACCTGCGCAGCTTCACACCCATCACAATTTAAACAGCGTGTATGTATAAAGGGGGAAAAGACCTCATGTCTAGTAAACTCAGTCTTTGAGACAGGCTTAGGTTTGGGGGCAGTATGCACGCGTAGAAGAGAGGGAATTACGTCTCTGTTTGTATGCGGCGCAGTCTGATAGTATATCTACGGGTACGGGTGCGGCGCAGTAACAGTACTTGTATCTGTTTGTCGCCACCAAACCATAACCGTGCCAGTGACAGGTCGTACGGACGGCGCCCTGGCGCTGGCTTTGACATCGATAGCGACGAAGTTCACTATCCCACCCGACCGATGGACAAAGACAAAGCAGAACAAGAACTGGCCATCAACATTAAGAAGGCCACCAGCACAGAGGAAACTGCCCCCAAGGAGAAACATGTTCGCAGTACGTGTGCTGTCCTGTGATTTCGTGATTTCCATCTCTGACGCCCCCATAGAATGTGTCGAATACACTTGGGATCACCACTCGTCCATCTCTTTCTGGTCAGAACTTCGTGTCCGGCAAATTCTCTCCAATGATGTTCAGGCCTTCAAGACGCTTATTATGGTGCATAGGGTCCTCCAGGAAGGTCACCCAGTCGTGCGTAATGAACCCCTTTACGCTCTTGATCAGATACCGATGTATTATTCATCGGAAGACAATCAAAGAGGCACAGAGCCAAACGGGGTGGCTTGAAACGTGCTCACGAACTATTGGCCATGATGGTGGTAAAGGTGCCTTCTCTTCTACGTCACTGATCCCATTCTCACAAGTCGCGTAGGGTATGGTCCTCTTGTCCACGTATACGTACAATTTCTGCTGGCCAAGCTTCGATTCCACCAACTCTGGCCTGAAGTTAGTGGCCTGTTTGCGTATGAGGAGTACGTCAATCTGAAGCGGACCGACGACCCTAATGAGGGGTAAGCAAATGACGTTGTTCGTTCTCATCCTCCGCTCACGTTGCCAGGTATGAGACGATATCGGACCTCATGCAGCTGCAGGTTCAAATCGAATCGTTTCAGAAAATGGTCTTTTCCCACTATCGCCCCTCCACGAACAATGGATGTCGCGTCTCTTCCTTAGTGCCTCTGGTCAAGGAAAGCTGGGGTATCTACAGGTTTATTACAAGCATGTTACGCGCTATGTACCGAAGTTCGTGCCATGTTCCTCGTTTACTGTTTTCTTACTCATTTTCCCTCACAGGGACCAATGATATTGAAGCACTTGAACCCCTTCATCAACGTTATAACGCGCAGCACTATAGCTTGCGCAAATTCTATTCCGAATGTTTCAATCTGAAGTACCTCACTGGCCTTATAAACGTCCCTAAACTTGGCCAAGTTCGTCATATTTCTTCATCGTATTCTCTAGACTAATTCGCGTTGGTAGGAACCACCCCACCTATTTGATAATGAGGGGGCACCCGGCTTACGTGCCCGCCCCACAATTGTCGCGGAATCACCCTTGCCGCGGCCTATAGCGCCAGCGGCTGGTGAAGCTGAAGAACGTCGCCGGCGGGAGCTCGAGCGGCAACAACAACTAGAGTTCGAACAACGGCAACGCGAGCAGCAAGAGCGCGAGAGATTAGCCCTCGAGGCGTCCCCCTCTCAACCGGGCGGGTCATCCCTTCCGATTGCCGCTGCTGCTGGGGCCGCACCTCCCACACGACCCCAACCAGAGCCGTCGTCGTCGTCATCACACACCCTTCATTCATACCCTCACTTTCCTTCTACATCCATGCCACTCCCTCAAGTGTTCGGCGCTCCGATGTCGTTCCCACCCCCCTCACCCATCTCTGCCCCTGCCGCCGGCCCTCCATCCGCCCCCGCCGCTGCACCACCGCCACTTCCCTTTCCTGTGCCTGACCAGACGCATTCGGCCGTTAGCACCGACCGTGCGCGGATGGAGCGCGAGCGCTGGGACCGCATGGACGCACTCTATCAGAGCATCCGCAACAATGCGCGACAGTTCGAATACCCCGCTGCGAGCGTGGCGGCCCTGGAGAGCGTGCTGATGCGAATGTACTTTGAGAGCCCGCCGTCGGCGCCGCATCCGCAGGCTCACCCCGCGTATGGGGCGCCGACTGTTCCATTGACTCAGGTGGCTCCTCAGCCACCCCCGCCGCTGCCACCGTCATCCCCGCCACTGCCCCCGCCGCCCGAATATACCGCCATATGTCACGAGGATCAGTCGGATGTGTTGGAGGTAGGACCATCGCGCAGTTGGCGCACAAGTGCCCACGATGGGACGCATACTTTTACTTCTGCTTCTGACATACGTTCACATTGACACTTCTGGTACTGACATACACCTCAGTGTTCTATGCGGTAACTTTTACTCGTGATTGTGCTTTTTTGCCCCTCTCACTTCGATCCCGTACTGCTGGTCATTGCTCGACTCGCCTCGAGAGCGTGTTTCAGCTGAAAACCTCAGTCTTCTCAGTCTTCTGTTCATTCAGACTGAGGTTAGTATATGTCTACGCTTCCTGTTCGCTGGTTACCGACTCGGGCCTTAGCGCCATTCAGAGGCTATCTGTTGAATGTAGATAGATGTATGGTATGTGGGCCTTGTATGTGCAGTAAGTATGAGTATGAGAAGGGTTGTTCGAGTCCTTACATAATATATACAACAAAAAGCTCTGTCCTCTTCGTTCGAGTTTGGTGCACAAGTCTTGTACGCGAACGACCATGTCCTCCTCTCTGCGTAACTCTCTACATCGGAGAAACCACAAAGAGCGCTCCCAGCTCTCGCACCGTCAACGCTTTGGTATCCTTGAAAAACACAAGGACTATGTGCTTCGTGCTCGGGACTACCACTCCAAACAGGACAGGATCAAACGCCTACGGCAGAAGGCTACTGAAAGGAACAAAGATGAATTCTATTTTGGTATGAATCGAGAGAGGACGGAGGTATGTAGAATCTACGCGTTCCTCGGTGGCAGCAGTGTTGACGCTTGGCACGCGTGTAGGGAGGTGTGCATGTGCAGGATCGGGGGAATGTTAGTCTCCCAGTGGATATGGTAAAAATCCTGAAGACCCAGGACGAGAACTACGTCAGGACGATGCGAGCAGCAGGTTTGAAGGTAAGCGTCGTCTGTCACCTATCCCGAATGCTGCCCCTCACTCCAAAATCGCATAGAAAATTGAGAAGCTGAGAGATCAGCTGAAGGCGCTCGCCGACCTCTTCACAACAAACTTCACAGGTGATGTGCACGATGGTGATGACGATGATGCGGGTCTTGGTGAAGAAGAGCTTGAGATCCTCAGGGATGCGGGGATTATTGCGGGGCCGTCTAAGGCCCGTAAGCAAAGAAGATCGTCGCGACCTCCTACGAAGCATATCGTATTCGTAGAGAACGAAGAGGAAGGTATGTATAGACGTTCTATTAGCTCGCGCTTCCGTTCATGGCATGCAGCACAACAATACTCGACGAAATCAAACGATCTCTCCACATCTCACCCGACGGGTAAAGACATTGCCGATGCAATTGATCTTGGTTGGAGAGAACCCGAAAAGGTAAAGAAGGGAAAGAAGAAAGATAACGCCATCTATGCGACGGACAGCACTGACGCGACGGAGAGGTCTGAAGCCGCCAAAGTACGCCTTCCTTCCGCTCTTTTGCAATATCTTTTCATTCAGCGAGGACACAGGCCCATCGAATACGCCTGCTGAAAGAGCTGTCCGCACGCTTACATCGGGATCGTATGTTACGATATGCGGAACGTGAGTTAGAGATGCAGAGGCTGCTCATGGGAAAGGGCAGCTCTAGGAAACTGAAGGGCGTGGAGAGGGTGGACGGAAATGACGATGAGTCTGAGGATGAAGATGCCCTGGATGCACGAGGGGGTCGTGCGGGGTCGAAAAGAGATAAAGATGTAGACGAAAAGATGTACCGGCCGCGGGTGTACAAATGGCGTGTGGAGCGGAAGCGATGAGGCCGTGATGTCATAACCTCGTACCTTGCCACCTTTGCCGCTCGCTTGGCCAAAATACGTGTACATGTCGTCCTTTAGCATCGCGAAGGCCAAAGCTGCTGCTGCGTTTTCCAAAGAGAAACCTCGCGTGCGTCCAAATCATTTGTCTGCCTATTCCACTGATCGGTCCTGAGGCGATTTATAAAAATGTAATCGAAAGTCGTCCATCACCGAATGGGTCGACATCCTTACGTCGTCGAGCTACGACGACGAAGTCTACGATGGGTAAACCCACCTCGCTTACATCCAACAGATTATCCGTCCCTGATCTTTCTCGCTCTGACCAAGTATCCCAGAGTTGATCCAGTCAATCGATCTCCAGGCTTCCGGGTCAGTCTCCACACTTGCACGTTTCACCTCACTTGACCTCAGTTGCAGTCCGGCAGAGGCATCACGAGCCATCAGGAAGAAGATAAAGCACGGTAACACTCATCAACAGTACCGCGCTCTCGTGGTCAGGTCACTCGTTGCACCATTCTCAGCGCCTTCTTACCGGGTCTTATAGATACTCAACGCCCTTGTAGAAAACTGTGGCGCCAAATTCCATAGTACGTTTTCGCAATCTCACTTTCGACGCGGTCATGATATCTAAGACTGCGAGTAGACTCTTTCGCCGATGGGCAGCTAACGGATGCATTAAAGCACCTCGCTGTCGACTCCTCGACGGACCCGAAAGTGAGGAAGAAGGTCCTGGGAGTTTTGGCTTCCTGGAGTAGGCAGTTCAAAGATGACCGCAGCGCGGCTGGTATCGCGGGTCTCTATCGACAGGTCAAACCGACACAATCATCCCGCAAGCCTCAGGTCAACTTGGAAACGTTAGAGCCCGAACGCGAGAGTGAGCAGAAGCAACGAGATAAGGAGGAGGCCAAGCGGAAGGATAAAGAGAAACGTTCCAAGGCTGAAGATCGGCGGAAGAAGGCCGCTTCCCAAACTGCTTCATCTCGGAGAGGGTTTGATTTTGAACGGGTTCGTTCCCCCCCCCCCCGGGTAGCATTTACCCTCGAACGACGCCTCTGATTTGCACATCCCGTACAGGAGAAGCCGCAGGTCCTCACTGCTATTGCGAACGCGTCGTCTGCCGCAAACAACTTGGTTAATGCTATCACGGTTGGTCGATCACAACGTCGAGACTAGCTCACTCGTTCATATATGACCAAAGCTCGTCAACACCGAGAACGATAGTTTACTAACGAATGACCGGGTTCAAGAATGCTTAGCAAAGGCTAAACAGACCCGTAAAGTCATTGTTCGATATATTCAAGTATGTCGCTGTTGTGTCTCTCTGGACCTTTCATCTAACCAATGATGCAGCTTGTAGAGGACGAAGAGATCATCGGAACACTCATTGAGACGAACGAACGCATCATTGCTGCATTAGATAGCTTCGACAAGGTGAGACCTCGTAGTATCTAGACCAATGTTTCGTTAACACCCATCCCCTCTGTTCAGCTCTCCAACCCGAATGTGACGGAAAAAGATGTCGAGGAGGTACAGCAGGGCCTGGAGGCCGTTCAGATAACTGGCTCGGAACTGCAAAGGTTACAAGAGAAGCAACGTGCTGCGGTGCAGCGCGCGGTGCACCAACGACCACGAGCAGAAGATGGTACCTCGGGATCTCCCATTCACCCTGATTTGCAAGACCTGAGTTTCGGATCGTTGGGCCCCGAGCATCGGTACGCTCGTCCCGTTGTCCCACAGGTTTTTGCCCTCTGAACTATCGCGATAGGAATCTGCCACCGCCGATACGGCCAAACGCGCAGTCGTCGCACGAAGACACGGGAATCACTCACGGCTCACTTTCGGATTTCAGCGACTACGAATCTTCTGGCGAGGAGGCGTATCAAGGTGCGGGAGAGTCGTCGGGCTCGCGCCCGCGCAAAGCGTATATTATAAATGTCTCAGATAATGAGGACGGCGCGGGCGAAGACGCAAGGCGACACACTACAGAGGAGGAAGATCCGTTTGCGGATCCATTTGCCGACTAACTGTGACAGTAAAGAGATGCCATCACCAGAAGAAACCGTCGTATTTTGGGTGTTGTCCCTATATATATTAGTGTAGTTTATCCTACGCAACGATGATAAATGTTGTATCCGTCACACCCATTGTACCATTTCTCTCCCACTGAACCGCACAGCCTCTCTGCTGTACGCTTGTGGCCAAAATGGTTTCAGTGCAACAGGCAAATCGATCCCCACAGCTTGTCCAGAGTTGTTAAACCTTGCGCCGTTTTCGAGAAGCGCAACGATCAGACGCGGTACTGCCACCGCCGTGCCATTCAGAGTGTGGGCGAAAGGCAGGCCGGGAGATGGTCGTGGGGTGGGGGAAGAGGATGGGGGAGGAGCGGGACGATGACGGATGTGCAGTCGACGAGCTTGGTAGTCGGTGCAGTTTGACAGGGAAGAGATCTCACCCCAGGTGCCCCGTCCAGGCATCCACGCTTCGATGTCATACTTGCGATACGCGCTGGCGCCAAGCTCCTCAGTGGGCATGTCGAGAACCCTAGCAATAATTTCCGTGAGCAGGACAGCCGGGCCATCGTCGTGTCACGGAGGGGGAGGGGGGGTTATCATCAACGCACCGGAAGGGGAAGCCGAGCCCACTAAATATCTCAGTTTGCACGCGTCGCATCTCCTCCATCACCTCTTCGCTCTGGCTGGCTTGCGTCACGACGAACAATTCCAGCTTTGTGAATTGGTGCACGCGGTAGAGTCCGCGGGTGTCCGCGCCACGCGCGCCCGCTTCCGCGCGGAACGCACGTCCGAGGCCGACCACTTTGAGCGGTAGATCTTCGAGGGGGAGGATCTTGTTGGCGAACATGCCCGCGAGGGGTATCTCCGCGGTGCCAGAGAGGACGAGTTCCGGATGTGAGGATGCGTCTGCGTCTGCGTGGTGGTGATGGTCTGCTGCGAGGTGGTACATCTGTGACGGTGCGGGCGTGTTCGCATCGCTGTTGTTGTTGGTGTCGCGAGGGTGGAAGCCGCACCTCCGCGCTATGTCGGATCGGACGACGTCGGGCGTCGTCACGGGCGTGAAGCCGTGGTTGAGTGCGATGGAGAGGCCGTAGTTCGTCAGGGCCGTCTCGAGCAGGGCCGCCTCGCGCAGGAGGTAGTACCACGAGGAGCCGGTCACGGTCGCGCCAGCTTCGAGGTCGAGCAGGCCGAGCTGTCGGCTTATCGAGAGGTGATCGCGGTGCGGGGAGTGCGGGAGGGGATTGGGCGGTCCGTGCGTGGAGAGGACGACGGCGGCCGACGAGGTGCCGAGGGGCGCGAGTGGGTGCGTATCGTTCGGCACGGCAGAGGCGAGCGTGAACAGTTGATCGTCTATTTGGGCCAGGTCCTGCTCCAGCTGCGAGATGTCCGCTTTGAGTTGCTTCGCCGCTTGCAACGAGGC
>Ga0307510_10000150_pt1 | contig 58026 bp, 63 predicted proteins | sample 12_EM_MG_FD_207224 | JGI IMG/M metagenome (GOLD analysis project Ga0307510, IMG submission 207224) | Populus trichocarpa ectomycorrhiza microbial communities from riparian zone in the Pacific Northwest, United States - 12_EM | ecosystem: Host-associated > Plants > Roots > Unclassified | place... | reverse complement strand
CAGTTTTCGGAAAAGAAGAGTGCGACATTTTGGTCATTCAGCAGCGGTCACCCGTCTTGCTTGTACGTGCTCTCTGTGTCGCATCCCCACGCTCCGCCCTCTGACCCCAGACTTCCCTCCAGCCGAGAAAGCAAGAATATATCGATACTCTTCTCCAGTTTCTTCGGGAATCCAACTTTTCCGCGACCCTGTTTTTGTCCGGCGTCGACATGTCTAACAGGACAGATGCGCAGATGATGTTCGTAACCTCTTCGAGTTCTTCGCTCGGTTTTGTTTGGCTCATAGCGCTCGCTCTCTCAGCACGCCCACGTATTACGTTCGCTCACCAAATTCTCCATCTTGGGAGAGTTCGCCATTATCCACCATCTCCCAGCTTCCCATTCCAGAATATTCATCGCCTGTTTCCCAATACCCCGGTGCTTCACACGACGAAGGGCCGATCCCTTTCATCTCCGGTGGCGGTCTCACACGGCGGATCCTCTCCAGCCTACCAGAGTCCTGGGAAATTCCAACAGCCGCACTTCTTCAGTTCGTGCTCGAAGGCGACAATAGGTCTGATGCGTCACTCATGGCGGCAGTTGTAGCCAAGGTACTTTCGTTGGAGGTGCGAGAGTGGAAGCAACCACTCAGCTGGCAGCAAGGGCTGTTCGGAACTCCACATGACCAGACTTTGTATGGGTAACAACGGTCTTTTGAGAGATGGAAATGTGAAGGCTACTGAATTTGTGTATTCACCTCGCCCATACTGTACTCAATGAAAAGAGCGACTTGGGATCATTTCCCATAGTCGAATCCCCTTACTCTGTGAAATGGGTTTTTTTGTGTGTGTTCAAAGGGTGATCATCGTTTTCCCGCCACACCAAGATGGCTCCGCCGATTGCCTTTCTTTGCCGCCTGCTTCAGGGAAACGTATGCATACGGGTCAAGCCCTCCCTTTTTCTTGAGGTCCCCACCGGCCTTCTGTACGCGTGCAGAATGATTCTTAGTGTTGACTCAAGAAAACTGCATTTATATTCATACCTTTGCCCTGAATTCGTGGCCAAGCTTGTTCTCACCTCTCTTCTTGCTCACCGGTTTCGCGGGCTCTTCTTCGGCCATCTCAACGTCCTCGTCTTCGACAGCGTTCTCGCGTCGTCGCTTCTTCGTATCTTTATTGAATTTGATACGCCCACCTGGTCCGCGCGTGAATCCATCTACGGACGTGAGAGCCTCTCGGTAAGCGGTGCCCGCGACGTCCGGCACGGCTACGTCATCATCGTCGGAGTCAGACTCGTCGATGACCAACTTGCCGGTCTGTTCATCGGTCTTGAAGTGGGCAGCGTCGTGTCGGCGCTTGGATAGGCGGCCATCCTTTGTGCCTGCAGGAAAATTATCGTGACTGTTGTCAGCGAGTGGGCAAGGGGTGTGGCGTACTCGTGATACGGGATACTGCTCCCGAGAGTAAATCCATAGGTTCATCGTCATCTAGTCGAATGCGGGTGGAGAAATCTCCAGCGTTTCGCTTCCCAGTCTTTACTTCAACTTCGTCATTGTCATCCTCATCGCTGTCGCTGATGTCGCTTTCGCTAGCATACAACACGTCCTCGAATGCATCGCCTGTAGTGAGCTTCTTTGATGGTCCCTATGAGAACAAAGTTGATACCCATTCTAGTTCGATGGAAAATGACATAGGACTCACTTCGTCACCGTCATTGTTGGCGGCGAGGACCTTTTTCCTCTTCGCGCGATCTTTTCGTTTTTTGATATTGACGAGAACCTTTGCTGCCTCCTCCCCCTTGGCACATGAATGTACCTCTTGGTACCCAAAGCGCCGGATCATACGCTCGAATATGTGTCGGACCTTTGCCTTGAAATGATTCTTGTGGTCATGAGACCAGCTAAGAAGAGCAGGAACAAGCTGCGGCAGCTGCGGCCGTATCAAGTCCTCTGGGAGCGTATGAATCGCCAGTTTGACAAAGCCAAGAGTCGACTTGACAATTTCGCGGTTCGCAGAGGAGAGGAATACAAGAAGTGTAGAGAATATCTCATTGAGCATGTTTGGAGGGATTGTGTCTATTACGGAGAAAGGCACTCGTCAATAAGGTTGCTTATTTCTGGGCAGATCAATGGTACCTTTGAACTCAAAGACCAGCCTTGATATTGCGGTGACGGTTCCACTGATCATGTGTGGTGTTGCACCAGCAAGGCCAGCTGCAATCATAGTAAGGTATTCTTCTAAGCTTGCCTTGGCTGACCTAGGTGTTGAGCACCTACACACGGGGCGATTAAGAAAATACCCATACCTTCGCCTACACCATCCTCATCCATGCCGTCGACCAGGTCGCGCTTCACTACGCCACCTTCGGCCATTTTCTTCCCCATAGCGACTATGAGATCAAACGCCGTGCTACGGGCCTTTTCTGATGTCTCTTTTGTACCGAGGACGGCCTCCGGGATGAGCGATGGGATGACATGTAGAGAGGAAGGGGGAACCAAGGGGAGCAGATTCACATATAGTTGTAGTCGATCCTAAGGAGAGTAGTAGAGACCATGTGAATGCCATGCCAGAATTCATGAAAATATAGGATTCACCTTTTTCGCAGCGGGGCAGAGCCCATCGGACAATTCGTCTAGCCGTTTGATCAACTGTTCCACATCCAGCGACAGCTTACCACCCTCGATTAGTCTTGCGAGAATTTTGTAGCCGCGCTTCTGTACGCCGTTGTCCCGGTTGGCAAGCACCTCCTGGGAAAGGATGGTGTCAAACAGCTCTGACGTATCTTGGGGTGAGAGATGAGGTAAAATGAAGACGAGGATATCCTGTGTCATCGAGATAACGCCCCCAGTGTCGGTTGAACCACGGCCATGCTGTGCTTTCTTCATGTTCTGCGTAAAGAGGTCCAATACTTTGCGGTACCCTTTGGTGATGGCCTGGCATCGTGTGAGTCAACTCTTGTATCAAGACCAGAGTATAACGTACAGTGTCTCCCGCAACGCCCAGCCAGGCTGTGATAACCTCCCCGACCATTCTCCGAGCCTCTTGATCGACGCTTCCAAAAACATTGAATAAAACCGCAAGCCAGCTATCTACTTGACCGCGCAGGAAATCGACATTTTTAGCTGCCTCTTCCTGAGAAATGGTGTCGGCACGGACTGCGGAAGGGAGTTTCTCCAAAAGGGTCGGGTCTTGCGAAGCAATTGCCACATTGGAGTCTACAAGAATTTTCAACGCTCTTAGAACGAAGGACCGTAATTCTACTTGAGTGTATAATATTTGTGAAAGCATTTGCGCAAATGCAGGACCGAAAGCCTGCGTGATAGGCGCAAAGATCGGTGGAGAACGCTGAGAAGTTGAAGGTTTCGCTTACCTCCTCCACATCCGCCTTCGACCAGCAGTAGTAAGGAAACCCCGCCCAAATTTGGGCTATTAGAACTGTCCACATCTTCGCCTCGGACTGTCGGTTCTCGGACTCAGCGTTCTGCTGAAGGTTGAACATGCGCTCGGAGAGGGGAACAAAGTAGGACACAAAGTGAAGGAGCGGAGATGGATGTGGCTGCGCGAGCAACGGCAATAGGAACGCACGCGGCTCGCGACCTGCTTGACTGGTGTTTACGACAGGCAGATGAGCAAGCGGGACATATGCAACAGTTTTAGGCGAACTGACCGATCAGCGGGTTCCAAGTTAAGGGGAAGTGCACCCAGCAAGACCGCAGGCCCCATCGTACCCATGGCTTGGCTGACAACCCTGTCAGCTGCTTCCTTGTGTTCGAAGTTTCTCTCTGTCCTCATATTTCCGATCCTTTGTACCAAAGGGAGCAACAAGACCTCTGCTGCGGTCGGTCCTGCTGGTATCTCGCGGTAATGAAGATTCGAGATGAGCGCTGAAATCACGAGAAGGAGCTCCGACATGGACCGCACGAATGCAAGCGACTCAAACGCCTTCTCTGTCTGTAAAACGATCTTCCCAAGTGCAGACTTGGGCTCAGATTGACCATGCTCTTGCATGGCACGTATTTTGAGTTCAGGTGTGAAGCATTGTGCTAGGAGTATGAGGGATTGACAAGAGGCTTTCCTTATAGTCGCATCGGATGACTCCAAAAACGCCCAAACAGCCTTCCACACTTTTCCCAGCTCGCCAGCACATGCCTGTGGGTCGGCATCTTTGTAAGCAATTAAGGCATTTCCGAGGAGCCCTAGCCAAGCGGGAGCAATGGCCTTGTCAGTTTTTGGTGGAAGAGAAGAAAGGACGGCTTTCAAGATCTGAGGTATCTCGGATGCAACATTGAAGTCGTCATCTGTTGTGGGGGAAGAAAGAACGTCGGAAATGATACAGTAGGCGCTTTGTGAAAGAAAGGGATTCCCCAGGCGAGGTAGTGATAAAAGCAATGTGACAATCTCGGAGAGGGACTGCAAAGCAAGGTTACAATGCGGAAGTAACACGAATTGCAACTTACAGAAGGTGGAAGCCTCAGGATCACCGGGCGCAAAAATGAGAGGAGATGGAGTACGGCCTCTGCTCCATCTGCACCAGAAGTGCGACGCTTCGATCTCGAGAGGACATCGGCTGCGACGTCAGTCAATGACGACTTGACCCACTCGGCCACTCGGTCACTGTAGGGGTGCCGCATCAACGGGGTTGGTGGGGTGGACAAAACATCTGTGATGACCTCCGCTGCTCGTTTGCGTATTTTCGGTCGAACGTCGAGACAGAGCTGAAGGACGGAAGCGAAAGACTGACGGACACCATGAACCTCCAGCTGGGATCTGTCAAGCGCCCTGAAAACCGAGCCGTACAGTCCTATCTGCGACCGCAAAGGAGGGGCATGAGCCGTAGGGGCATGAGCCGTAAGTGAAGGGAAGAGTGGTGATGTGTCAGAGAGGAGAGTATTGAGATTTCCGCGGATCACGGGTGGGGGAACAAACGGCGCGACCAAAGCAAGAAGGTAGAGTTCTGCCGGGAGCATATCACCCTCGTCAAGGGCCAATCCAGTGGACGCATCCTTTTGTAGTGTAGCACCGAGGGCAGTGAGCAATGCCGCGAAGTACGCAGTGGGGGATCTCTCAGTTTTCCTTTCATCGAGGGTAGCCTCGATGGCATGTAACAAAGATGCAGGTGTTTTTTGATGTTCAAGAGAAGAAGCGGTATGCGGTCGAATTTTTGATAAGGCGAGATCTAAGCCTGCTGCAGACTCTGACATTGTGGTGAGCAGGGTAAAAGATTGATTGATGACATAATCACCAGCTCCCGATCACCTCGCTTCTCGTAACTCACCGCGGCAATGCTGCGGCATTCGCGACGGACGTTCATGTGGCAGCGGAATAACCGAAGGGGCATGTCCTGCTAACATCAGCTTTGCTTCCGGGTCGCGGACCCTGTACAGCTCTCCACCTTTCTCCACCACCATCTCTGCCAACATTACTATTATATGCCTCACTGGACTCCTGTGCCATGGACTTACTTTCTCATACGGTGATTGAACCTGGCCCCGGTTAAGCACCAGATTTTCATCATTTTTATCTCCTGTCAGAATACTATTCAGGGTCGTACTCAAGATATTTTATGGCACCATTGTCGTGGAAGGTGTGGAGAACATTCCACAGACTGGCCGACCTTGGTGGGCACACTACCACTACGTGTCGCCTACGCTTACCAACACAACATAGTATCGTCTGCGCCAACCACACCAACTCGCTAACTGATGCCTTGTGTGACACATCCCCTATCCCAACACTTCGTTCTAACTGTTCTTCAGAATTCTTGTTACTTCAATTCCATCGCAGGTACGTGTATCACATCACCAACCTGGTTCTCATCACTCAAACTGTGTCTGTCAAGAGACGTAATATGCTACATCTTACGGCTAAATCGACGCAATTTGGCAAAAAAACTTTGACGAGCTGGCTCATCGAAGCTGCTGGGACCGTGCCCATCCAAAGACGCAAAGATTTCGCTGAAGGCGTAGCCAACAATGATGTCCCAATGGAGAAATTGACACAAGTACGGGCTCTCGTAAGCCACGACACCGGTGGTCTTCTGATCAGCGCTTTCCTTGAAGGCTTTAGAGATGGGCGGCGCCGTATGCCTTTTCCCTGAAGGTGCAAGCAGGTATCACCCAACTATCGCTCCCCTGAAGACAGGAGGTCGGCTTTTTTTCTGTTGGCCCCGTATCTATTCCGCGCTCATATTTGTACAGTTGCACGGATTGTGTCTACCTTACTATCACGTAACCGCGCTGACCCTGGCTTTGAGATTTCCATTCTCACATGTTCCATCACGTACATGTGGGTTTATCCAGTCGAACCAAGCCAGTTTCATCCATCTTATTGTTACCTTTTGAGGCATCGACAACACTTTCGTTCGGACGTATTGGTCACGTTCCATCCTCCACTCCATTTCCGTCCAAAGGTACGCCGATCGTCGCGGTGGCCACTTACTCCTAGTTCTGAAACACCTCAGGACAACCCGGAGCTATTGGAGCCCGTACATTATGACAATATCCGACACGTCACAGCACAGATGCATCGGCAGATAGCCACTGGCACGTTCGACGCCCCGTCATGGGATCTGATAAGGGCGGCAAAAACGGCAACGCCAATATACGCTCCCCTAGGCACCGCCATGAGCCTCGGCGATTACGTTCGGGTTACGAGGACGTTCCTGGAGGTGTTCAAGGCCGCCAGTCTTATTGCCGAACCTGGCCCCAAAACGGACCTGGCTAACCAGGAGGTCATGATCAACGATCAGTTGGAGAATAAGGACATTATCAGACTGAAGGAGGATATCCAGGTAAGTCAATATCACACTTATCGCCGAGACCTTTTTTATTTCATCTTCTGATCTACGATATCCGGTCAGGCGTACCAGTCCGAACTGTATCGGTTGCGGATTAGAGATGATCGCATTCGTCGACCGCTCTCACGTCGGGTGATAATGTGTCGCATGGTCCTGCGCCTCTGCTGGGCTTCCTTTCTACTTTCCATCTCGTTGGTCGGGCTGGCCCTCTGGCTTCCCGTAGCTGCCACAACGTTTTACGCCGTTCGCAACTTCAAGAGGACCGGCCCCGTCTGGGACACATGGGACGAGATCGCACAGTACAAGCTCATCTACGGACTCGTTTCCGGCCTGTGCGTCTATGCCGCCGCGGTATTCGTCACCCTTCCCATCTTTCCCGTGACGTCGGTGGCGGTCCCCGTGCTCATGTGGATGTCTCTCCGATGGTTCGAAGATGCCGTATCAGCGGCTCGCGCGCTTGTTGCCCTGGGTCGACTCCTGCGCGTCAATCCTGCGACTCTCTCACGCTTGCGTGTCACACGTGCGGATCTACAACGCCGCGTGGTACACCTCGCAGTGCACGGACTCGAGCTCCCAGCCGACCCTGAGAACTACTTTGTGAAGTACGGGGGGAAGGACAAAGGACGAGTAGTCGGTCGCTGGGCAAGCAAGACCAAATACTTTTCTGTACGGCGACGCCGAAAGCGAGATTGGAACGAGACGCTGCGTTTATACGAACTGGTCGACTACCCATCAGAGGATTCATAACAGTAAACATGACAATATGTACATAGGGACACGATCTACAGCCAAGGAATATAAATTGACAAAGCATTAATGGGAATCGTCGGAGTGAATTGTCCCAGTTCACTCGTCGTCATCATCCCTGATACGAGTATAAGCACGGTTGCCAGCAGCCCACTTGTGACCCTTATCAGCCGCCTTTCCAGTCCAAATGACGCCAAACACGATGAAAAAGCTGAAGACCCATGATAACAGGTTGATGAACCACGCCGGGCCTGTGAAGAGGGGGGAGAGGTGAGACGACGCAAGTGAAGGAAGGGGCACATGATAGCCTCGTACCAAGATGCGAGTATTCGAAATCGATGAAGCGAGAGGTTCGGTACAAATCTGTCACGATGCTGAACGCGATCATGGAAAAGAGGGCTGTAGTGGTGTGAAAGGGTGGGGTAGAGGGGGTGGGGTGTCAAATGGTCAGCAGGCGATCCCTTCCCCCATTCACGCCCTTGGCGCAAAAAAATCAATCTTCGACCACGCACCGTTGAGTGTCACGAGACTAGCCACGGCCTTCCAGACCCTTCTCCGCCTCGAGTGGGTGCTCACGCCGATAAGGAGCGCGAGGAGGGCCAGGATGCCGAATCCGACGGCGAGGTGGGCCAAGTACCCTGCGCTAGTCCAGCCGACGCAAAACAGGCGGTTCTCCTTCTCGCAGCCGTCGCTGACGCTTTTGGGAAAGTCGCGGCACTTGAACGCCGTGTAGACGTACTGCCAATCGCCCGACCCGTCTGGGACTTTCAGCACTTGGCGCTCGCAACGTTCCATGAGGCCATATTTGACGACGAATCGGTTGTACAAAAACTCTCGCCCAGAGTCTATGAGCCTGTTGTTAATGATTTTTATTATTATCAAGAAGTGATCAAGAGAGAGCAGAAGGGAAAGAGCGAGATACCAGTCGGTGCGAATGATAGCAAGAATATTCTGAGTGGGGGCGGCGATAAGTGTTATCGGAGGGACGGGGAGAAGAAGAAAGGACGCACGAGAGACAAGCTGACCGAGACGAGGAGAAAGGTGACAGCGTAAGATGTCTTCCTCATCGTCTTTCTCAAGATTGACACGCCCGTTTGTCGCCAGGCCAGCAAGCCCAGTTATGAATGACGTCAGCTGAAGTGATACCCTAATATGGGGTTATTGGACAATGCATCTGACACAACACGACCCTCGCGATCATCATATCATTCATTAGTTCAAGCCGCCGTTGCATGCTGTGTGATTTATGAAGAGGGTTCCAGTAACACTCTCCGCATCGCTTTCTTCCATTCATTCACATGTTTCCGCCGTATCTGCCTCCCAGTGATGCCGTCCGACATTCATACCACCCACGGACACATAGATTCCGAACCCAAACACCATAACCAACAAGGTCAGCTGTTTCTTCAGATCGGGGACAATGAATCGGTTCAAGGATACTATCATCAACCGGCGTCCGGGAACGTCAACATCTTTCACAACACCACCCTCCTGCCTTGCGTATGGGATCGGACCGCGTCGTGTTCAATACGATACAGTATTGGACTACAGTACCCTCAAACTCTGGGAACGCCCTGAATGACACGAGGGTATCTATCGGCGATCATCTGCCCTCCCCCCACACATGGTCAATAAGAACGGGTCCACGGCAAGGGAAGTTGAAACATTGGGCGTACCCCAAAAAGTTCCGGTGCACGAACTGCCAAGATACCCGGGTCTTCACCAAGCCCCACAAATCTTAATTGACAACAGACCGTCAGCAGGTGGAACAGAAAAGGAATACGATCGCTACAATAGATAAGGCCTACATGGTAGAAACACCCGCTTCCACGGCAGCTGCCAATGTAAGCTCTGTTGCAAAAGCATTGTTTCAGCGTTGTGCCATAACTACTGTCATCCCTAACACATGCTACTCACGCAACTGTGCGCCGATGATGAAGGAAAATAGCATGACCGGGGCCGTGTATTGGCCATCATCGTTATATGACGGGTGTGTGTCTGACGGCATTCGCAAGATCATGAGGACAAGACACAGTGTTCCGGAAAAAACGTACATCGCAAATATAGGAATCCAAACAACGAACACAACACGCCTATGGCATAAGCACCCCATGTGAGGGCTTCAGGGTGTCAGCCCCAGACCAAGAAACAGGTAACTGGATCGACCAACTCATGCCGACGAGCGAATCATTGACAAGCGCATCGATTCCTGCAGGTGGGAGATGAATGTAGCAATCGGTTTGAACGTCCACCTGCATGCCTCCTCACCTCTGTCTTTGAACAGGTTCCATGTGTCTTTGGCGGCACGGATGTATGGCCTCCCATACAGAGCTAACATGGTCGGCTTAAGGACAAAAGGTGCTCACGAAACCCACCTATCTCGATGTACGCGTATCTGTAATGTCGTTATTCTAAAAAAATATGCTATAACGTTTCGATTACATCCTTACCTGTTGAAGTATCGAACCATGCCTTCAATGCAACCAACAAAGCACTCAGCGCAGCAGGCGAGACAGGCCTCCACGGCTACCAATTAAACACAACGGTCAGTGCAAATATTCCGCTAATTCATCTTAAACTCACGGCTCCCCTCAGCACTAGCGCTGTTCCTGGCGAGGCTCAAGAGGAGCCGAATAATTTCAAGAATGGTTACTATCAGGGACCCGAAAGCAATAGACCCGAGAGACATCGTAGAAGCCCTCAGGAATGCGCTGAAAGTTGGGTGTTTCGGCATCAAGCCGGCTTCTCGAGGGCCGAAGTAGTACCAGCCTGGACCCAGACTCAGTTCAGGGTTATCGTATGAAATGTACCAAACGCGCATCCGAACGGTCCACCAGCCAATGTGGTAAGGGAAACGTTGCCGACTACCAAAGACGTCCAAATGTAGGAGAAGGTCTCAAAGAACACCAGACCCGCGACTGTGCTGGAAGAACATGATGTACTCCCACTGCACGCTGTTACCTTTTAGCAGAAGAGCTGTCTTAATGACCCCCGAGACTGACCTGGATTCCCGGGCGTCCATTTAGTGTAACTGTAGAATAAATCAGCATTTCGCTTATACTGTCGGGTTTACAGACGCACGTAGCAATAACGGTAAACGAGTACCACCTGAAAAGACACCAACTGAGATGAATGTCCACTGAACACGTATGGTAGCACCTTACACGCTCAGAGAGGCTTGGAGGAACAAAGTTGTCAGAGCAACAACGTAGACAGACTTGTGATGCTTTGCTACGTCCATGACGATTTGCAGCAGTAGAGACGCTAGCGGAATGCGAGACCGGAATCCTACATAGGATAGAATCGACAGGAGGGCAATGACCGTGAATATGATCGCCCCGGCTAAGGTATGCATAAGCAGGAGCAGATACAGTCAACATCAGCACTCACACCAATAGCTCACGATATAGTAATATATGCATATTCCCCTGTCAATTCATCAGCTACGGCCATGATACCAAGGTGAAGGAGAAAAAGACGCACACATTGAGCAGAATAGACAGGATAAGAGATATGTGTACGATGAACCTAGTAAACGTCCGAGTAAGGACGAGATATGCCGTCGACAGAAGCAAGCCTGTTGCAACGACGAAAAGCAGGAGATACACGGTGTGTCTGGGAAGTCGTCAGCCCCCGGGCGTCCCCACCCCGATTAGATCGGGCGCCACATACCTGTTCAAGGTGATGGACGTCCCCGTATTATCGTCCCCGAGGCCACCTCCCAGCCCGCCTTGGGATATCCAAGTTGAGAGTGCCAACGCTGACACGACGCAGAATCCCGCAAACTAGTGTGCGATGGTGGCGGAGGAATTGGCGACGTCATTCCGATCAAGCGCCGGCGCGTGAGATAGCTAAAACACGGAACCTTACAGCGTACGGTACCTGTGCTACAAAGACGATAAGGAAAATGGGATCGTTTATTCTCGTCTTGGGTTTGAACCTGCCGCTGTCGAAAGGCGCCCCTGAGTCTATGTACCTTTGGTCCTGCTGTATTGGCGCTACCCCTGGTAAAGGCTGCTTGGCATATGGGACGTCTGGCCTTGGCGCATCGCGGGCCTGTGCACCCCATTGATCCGGGTGAGTCATGTTGGTATTTAGAAGGAAGGAAGGGTGTCGCCTCGTGTACTGTACTGTGTCGTATTTTAAACCGACCGAACGATGTTGGATGGAAGGCGCAAACGATTTATAAATCCGCTCCACACGAACGGATTCACACGCTCCCAAATCTCGTTTGCGTTCATTCCATTTATGAGTCCTGAGTCCTGAGTAGCTTTACAAACGTACGTAGTTGTTGGTACACTTGAATATTAAGTATCTCTGAATTATACCGAGTGGGACTGTCCCCAGTTCAGATCTACGTCACGTAGGGAAGTGGACGCCGGGCGAAGCGGTGCACTGGGGGTTGCCCGGATAAACACCACGCTCCGCCTCCGCATCGAGCCTCACTAAGACTGGAGTTCGGCAGGAACATCTTTAAGTCTTATCACCATGGCAGTGATGTTATCGTTCGTGTACCGATGCGTAGCTTCCTGAACCAAAGCCCTTGCCGCTAGCTGGGGATCCGGAATAGCCCGTACGAGTTCACAAGCTGCCTGGTCGTCCAGAACGTCCCATATCTGCGTTCGGTGCATACAAGCGATCAGAAGTGATATACCTTTCTGAGAGGGTGAGCTGCTTACCCCATCGCAGGCTAATATTAATATCTCATCGTCCTCGGTCAACTCCGTCTCAGTGGTGTAAGGTGCCCCAACGACAAACTCCTTCATGGAAGAGTCCCCTAAGCTCCGCGTCACAGCCAGCACCCCGTTGACTCGTCCACTCATTACGAAACCCCCCGAGTCCGTAATCCGCTTAGCCTCTTGTTTGTCTGTGCCTTTGTGATCATACGTAAGTCTCAAAGCCCGTCCCTTACGAAACAAAACGGCACGGGCGTCCCCAGCGTTCGCAACGTAGAGCACTCTACGGAGGGGGGACCCGGCAGGGGGGCACTGTGGGTCAGTGGAAACACTGCTTTGTGATGCCGCTTCAGGCGTGCTGGTGCTAGGTGACAGTAAGCGTAGGATAGATGATAGTGACCAACTAGATTGACTGAACCGCTCAGATGCTGACTTTAATCGGCTCTGCGACGACGTCTGGCTTTGGTGATCAGAAGGGTCGCCGTTTCCACTTGTCGTGTCATCGGGTTCTTTGATAGATGTGGTGTTTGAGGGCGAGTCTTGCAAAGCTTTGAGAAAGGATTGACGCCCCTCAGTATCTTCGATGCGAAGAAAGGCGGTGACTGCCGTGCAACCAGAATGTATCCTGCCTTGAGAATCTTCAGAAATTTTTGAAAGGCTTATGTCCACTTTGTGGAACGTCTGATTGTACACATCGGGAACAGTAGCATCCGGGTTGGCTTGAAGCGTTGAGAGCATATACTAGGACAAAGACATGACTATCATGGCAGGGTACAGAAATTCAAGACTCACTTCGTGGAAATTCTTACCGCACCAGTCAGCTGCCTCCTTCCCGGCGTGTCCGTCGAAGACGGCAAAGAATCCTTGGCCGTGTACTCCATCATAGTCAAACACGTAAGAGTGCGCATCTTCCATTGTCCGCCTGGGTCCTTTCTCATCCAACACACCAAGCCGAAAAGTTGGTTGGGTAAGAGACCAAAAGTTTGGCGTCTCCGTGGAGCGTAAGGCGGCATGAAGCTGATGCCCGCTGGGAGAGAACTCACAGTGGAAACGTAAGGTAATCCGATACCCCCTGAACTGGCTGCATCTGAAACAATGGGATCGTCTTCGGAGGCTCTTGCCGACATCGTTCTCATGTTTGGCGTGTGTTTGTGTCAGTAGAGACTGTTCAGATTGACCGATATATTAACGCGGGCAGCGCGAGGAGACAAGAGGTAGATTGAAGGGATTTGTTAATTGTACGCACGTTTTAGCAAAGTAAATTTCCAGGGGGATGATCCTCGACCCAAAGGTAGGAGACAAAGGACTAGACCACCAGTTCGGGGTCAGAAGCGAAGCGAAAGAAAGCCTCGGCTTCGACCATTCCACCCACGTGACTATGTCGGCCTCGAGGCGTCGCTCCACACACCTCACAACTACACCTGTTCGCACGCCTAATGATCGTCAAGGGCACCTATACGCATCAGTATTCTATAACATCCGACTTTCATTAATCCCGTTCTCGAATGTGGACGAACGTCAAAACAACGTATTCATGATCTCGACTTAACCACAATCTTCGATACACTTCTTCCTCGTTGTCCTGCCTTGGGATGCATCCATCACGCATGTTGTGATGCACGCACCCCACTCAAGATCGCCTTCGTCCAGAACTCTGTGAGTCCGTGTCGCGTTCGCCTCAAACGCCGTCCTGTTGGACTCTACACCACAGCAATCAGCAATCAAAATCAGCCTCTGGGCCCTTGCCACATGCCAAGCGCCCAGTTCCAACCGGTACAGTCGCACATTGCAGCCTGGAGTCGTTCGCCCTCGGTAAACCTAGTTTGATTTAATTGTTCTCAGGGAGAGCCAAGTGCCGCCGGCTTATGGCTTTCGCTTAACGTTTGTTTCGGACCGTCACAGCATGTGCTTCCAGGGTTCCTCGAGTTCTCCTCGATGCTGTTAATTGTGTAAAACTGTGATTGTTGCAGCCCATGCAGTGATCCATCATTCGTATTGCCTCATCATCCGATTACACCGCTGGAGAGAAGCCCTATTTGTGTTTCTAAATATATCGCCTCACCCCCTACTGGCGACTCTGCTACGGAAGATGTCAATTGTTCAGATGAAAGGTCCCCGCTTTACTTCTAGAACTCGACCGAGGACACGTCGTACCCCAAGCAAGGAATTCGAACCGACTGTGGTCTGATCACGGAACCGACCGTCTATTATTCGAAAGTGTCTAAACGTTTATTGCCGAGGAGACGCTAGACGCTGTTCCTGTCGTACTTTTCCCTTCCCACGTGTCAGCGCCGTAACAAAGAAACACGCATTTGAAAGATTGGGGTCCTCGCCCCACGTTCCCGCAAAAAATATATTATTCAGAGGTCACGCATCATGACGACATGTTGCACGCACTTATCCTGAGCGGGTACGAAGCATGGGCAGCAACGGCAATATGGCGCAAGACATTCTCCAAGCATGAAGCATTACGTTTTTGCTGCGCGTCTAGGGTTTGAATGCAATCGGAGGTGGAAATTGTGCGACGAATAATGGACCTGATGATGGCGTGAGGTATCAACTTGTACTTCTATGGTTGGTAACCAAATGACGGGTGTTGAAACTTGAACGCCCCCTGGACTCTTTCAATGACTCCAGTACTGAAAGGTCCCTCACATGCGACAACCACGCCGAATCGGAGTGCTGTGTCTCGTGCTGCGATCGTTATTGTCCTCGAGGTCCAAATTCCTCCGACAATCGTAGGGACTGCTGCGTCAATGAGCAGCGTGCCAAACAGACTTTGAGTGATGATTCCTCGGATGCCACGGCTTACGCGTCTTCCTTGGAAGAGGATACAATACCTTTACGATTCCATTCCTTGGCCAATGTAACTGTAGTCCGCGCAAAGGGCCCTTACAGAGAAGCACAATAGGAATGCCAGATCCACGGAGCTTTTTTTTTTTTTTTTTTTGCGTGCCGGTCGTGCACCAATTCCAGAGCGCTGAGTGGCGCGATCGCACTGCGCTCCTTGTTCATCCCTCCACCCTCTTCGACTCCGATGTGCGGCGATTTCAGCAAGCCCGCGGAAACGAGTCTGACCCTTACGGAGAATGGCATGAAACAATCTGGGCGCACAAGGCGCCGGGCACTCTGGGTGAAATGTCTCCGGAAGGGAATCCGACGGTGTCCGATGAGTGCCTCGTGCTCGTGGCGCCTGTGTCAAGTGACGTTCTCATCTGGACCGCCGACGACGCTTTTTACATACACATACTGTACTTGGCGCATGGGCAGCCTCGAGTTCAGGGAATAAAATGTTCAACGTTCCGATACCGAAACCCTGGGGGGCCTTACAGGCCACGCTGCATCCGCCGTCTGATGGTTTCCTAATTTTTTTTTTTTAGAGTTGTGTAAAACGGACTGTATTTCCGAAAACAGAATTTGGCAACTCGACCCAGGTTCGAGGTGACATTAACCTGACGAAGGTTTCTTTGAGGTTTCTTTGATGCGCGCTCACCGGGAGTCCGTCTCACATCCTTCCTTTCCCCCTTCCGAGGGGCCTCAATAAAAAAAGCGCCCAATGGAATAATGTGCGGTCTATAATGGTAAACGACGACCCTATAACTTAGAAACTGTATACAATAATGTTGAAAAGTACAAAAGAGAACAGTGTATGCACTATGGTATAATAATGCTATAAAAGTCTGATAGCACAGCAGAATTGATACGGACGGCCAAGATGTGTAACGACGACGAAAGCAGTGAGGTATTACTAGAATTAGTGGTATCGGCTGGGTTGGGTATCGGAGGACGATGTCCCCGCGGAAAACCTGTCTTGTGTGTGAGAGAACTGAGCACAAAAAACAAGAGGGTTAGGACAAATGTAGGGTCATCATGGGAATGGGGGATCCGTACGTATGAGTCCATCGGCTCCAAATGCGACGGGGCTTGAGGCATCCAGTTGGACATAGATTGCATATTGTCGTAGTATCTATAGCCTGAACCAGATGTCTGGGCTACACGAGGGACCCCGCCTAGAGGAGCCGATGAGGAGTACTGCTGTTGAGGTGCAGGGGTATTATAGAGCTGGTCCACAGGTGGCAATGTGAGGTATGAATTCGACAGCTCAGGTATCACGGACAGATTTGAATGTGAAGAGGGGGCGTGAAATTGAGATCCTGAGCTAACGGGAAGAAGGCTGCACCATGTGGGTGATGGAGCAAACGATTGAACTTTAAGCCACGCACCTGGACCGGTGCCCAGGGTCCATCAAAGAAGTCATCGAATGCCCATGAGGGTGGTGAGGCTGTCCATGAAGGTCACTAATGTACGTCAGCCACAACGAGGCATGTAAGGTTGAAAACCCCGCTCACCTGTGTCTCCGCAGAGTCAAGGGAGGCAAGTCAAGCTCCGGTAACTCGCGTTTGGGAGGCGTGTGGTGTCTCGTCGGCGGGGTCGAACCCTCAGATATGCCTGAAGAACTGGCCGTAGACGGGCGAACGTCAGGATGGTCTATATGGATGGAATCCACTCTTTTCGGAGGAGCCCTCTTTCGCGGTTCAACTCCCACGGGCCAAGTGCACTGGATGGCATATGAGCTTTGCGCAACGTCTTCAGACAATGAACCCACGTCTCGTTGCCCGTGCGCACATCGGTGGCACTTGGGTTTATTCTCATCACACTAAAAAGAAAAAAACACCCCGGTTTCAGCACCAGGAAAAAAGGCCGCTACTGCGCAAGATGGCACGAGACGAAGTCGAACCTTGATTTTCTTTTGACGGCAGGTCATACATCCCGTCTTGCTGCGAGTGTATTTCGGTCGCCTACGCTGTGTCGTGTCTCCTGCTCTGGAAAGCGGGGCTGGGAGGTCAAGACCGTTTCCGGTCGCGGGATGCTGCGAAGACGAGTAGTACGACGGCATATAATGACCCGAGGTTGAGCTGGGGTAAGGCAACGGGGGGGTCAGAACAGGCTGAGAGATGTACAGAAAGCAGGGACTCGCTAAGATAGGCTGTCGGCCATACTATTTCGGATGGTTCTGGAAGTTGGGATCGACGGACGAGGGAGCCGTGGAAGTTATTCTTTGGGACTTATAAACTCCAGGGATGGGAGCCCTGTTCGAGCGGTCGAACCAAGCGACTGCCGGATCACCGCGTATCGGGAATGGATCGCCGAAAGCAAGATCTCAGGGTTAGTGCCATTTTGTGAACTTTCCTCACCAAATCAATTGCGCAAATAGAATCGTGCGCCCGTCCGCGCTCCCAAACAGTGGCCGTGCCACGCGCGGCCTGTGTGTCTTACAACGTGGAAAAGAAGACAGACGAGAGGCAACTCGGAGGGGAAATTCCCCTGCCTTCTGTTACCCCATCACCCGCCAGCCTTGGTGACAAAATTTCACCTTTTTTTTTACCAGCGGGTTCAGGGCCCTCGACCAGTAAGGTGCGAGGCCAAAAAGAATGAATGTCGTGTCGCGATGATGTGATAATATTCTCGGGCTCTTTCCCTTGGGCACCTCCTGCCTATTTCAGTCAAGCCAGTTCGGGCTTCTCGTTTGAAAAAAGAACACCAGTGCAACAAAGTTTACGACCTTGATTATTGAACTGTACCCTATGCCTCAAACCTGATGCCCGAACGCAGGCCTTTTGAAAGATACACAATTCGTCCTCGCGAACAACTCGACACACACCCTGCTTTTTTCAGCCTGTGTTCTGGGGCGCCATTAATCCGAGAATTTAACTCCGCCATAGATCCTTTTGACGATGGCCTGAGATCCACTAGTCAAGTTTTTTTCATATGCCCCGTCGTCCTTGTTTCCATTAATGTCTTGGACCGGCCACGCTGTCGTCACTTCACAAATAATACGAAACTGCAAACACTCCTCGTTGTCTTGCCGACACTTCTGCGAGGTCATTTTGAGCGAGTGCCACTTCGGAAACGCGGAAATTGGCACCAGGCAATAATCCACGCTCGAGGAATTCCCAGCGCAGCAAACAAAAGAAATTTTCGATGCGCCTCCATCGCGGATGGTTCCGTGGCATTTCCCGCGGATTCATTTGACAGCCAATACAACATCTCTGCATCTGCTACCGTTTCCGTCAGGGCACACCAGAATCGCGCCGAGGGAGAAGATGAATCGGATGAATTGTGTCCGTGATCGCACAAGAAAAAAAAAAAGTACATTTCGTCTGGTCAAATCTAGATTACACCGCCGTGCGTTGAAGGGACCGGCGTGTATACTGGATACTTGTACTAGTACAGAAAATCGAGGGAACCAACATACTGTCCTTGGGAGATCGAACTTTCGGACTAGCATGGAAGCTGCGGTCTAGACGACATTCTGATGAACAACCACGAGCTGAGGGGAGCCCGCAGCTAGACGCAGAGTTGAAACCCACATGCCTCACCACCGATTCCTGTTTATATGTGTCCTTATTGTTGCACAGAAGGTCAATCTACTGGTGACCTCACCGAGAATATGAGCGAAGGCCGTGGGTCGGAGGAAAGGATGAAGGTGAGGGGTGAGAGGGGCAGTGAGAAGAGACAAGATCGAACGAACTGAGCTGACGACGCTTTGAACTGGGTTTGGGTCCCGCTCCGGAAAAACGAGCCAATGGCAATTGTACAACGGTCCCATACCATAAACCTCATAGAGCAGGTATGTGGTGAAATTCACAACGGAAACTATATGATATCACGTTGTTATGGGCGTATGTTGAATGATAGATCCAACCAAAAGTCCACACTGACCACTGACCCGGTGACAGACGATGAGGTTCCACGACATCGGTGAGAGGATGCTCCGAGAACACCGTCATTAGATGCGAGAATCTCATCACTGGACCGTCTGGACCCGAACGCCCAGGGCGTTTGACTTCTGTTGGGTCGTTGGTGGAAAGTGGGAGACATCATCCAAAGCCAGCTACCATGGCTGTGTATATCACTTTCCAGACCTGTGCAATCGTATCAGTGTGATATCGTGGCACTCAAGATATCCGTGAAACCCGTCGACGCTGTGTTCAGAGAGTGGTGGTGATCTCTAATCCTGTTCTCCGAGGCTGTGAACTTGGCAGAGAGAATGACGCAGGTTCTTTCCGTGGTTCTAGGAACTCAAACATGAGACGAACGAATCGTGACTTGGCTGCGTTCGGAGGGCAGAACGCCGTTAGGTACTGCGCACCCAATACCACCATGTCTTGGTGACCACGAAGGACGAATGGGGAGGAGCGGGTTGATGACAGAGCTGTGTCATACGAAGTTTCGAGTGAGGGCTCGTTCAGCGGTGAGCGTTGCATAATTGCTGTGTCAAGCTTCCCATTGGATCACCTTACTGGCAGAACGGTGCAAGTGGGTGGTCAAGGGACCTATGGACCAGCGAAACAGCAAGCCCAGCCCCAACCAACCACAATTAACCTAGTTGGTTGCGACGCAAACCCGGAAAATGACCAGACCAGGAGGTCTTCTGGAGCAAATTTTCGGGCTTCCACAACGTCTTCTCAATAATCGACAGCTGCGGCATTTGGTGGCGTGCCAGAATGTTGCGAACACGAAGCTAAGTTGGGGGCCACCCGGGAACGACAGCAATTTCCACATGGTGCACGCGTCAGAAGGTCAGCTCCGCTGTCCGTTCTTCGTTCGAAATTTGACAGCTCATGAGGCCTCCTCGTGATCACGATTGTTCCCCTGGACAGTGGAGCACTGATACGGGGTTGTAGAGGAAAGAACCCAGGCGGATGGATCGTTGAATCGCAAGTTGGTGGACTCCGAGTCTGACCCGACGGAGAGAAACCGTGATGGCGGGAGCCGAGACCCGACAACTCGGCCGGAAAAGCCTGTCAGTCTCGTCCCCCGAGCCCTTACAGCATGATCCAGTGAACCCCCATACAGTAGTGGGACAATATCGAGGGGACCAGACCAACAGCATCTTCTTCAACTTACCACTACTGTATATTGTTTTGTACTTTTCTTCCTGGTCCCCTCGGGGGTTTCAGAATTCAAGAACCGCCCATTTAACCACCATATTTCCGCGCTCTCGGACGCAGAAAAACTCGCACTGTTTTTTGCTTGTACATAACCCGTACATAAGTTTATTTATCGTCATTCTTCAGCTGTACGTCAGAGGCACACCTAGTACTAGAGGCAATGATCAAAACCGTCTTTAAAAGGAAAGTGTAGAGGTTCGTAAGCGCAGTCGAGCGCTCAGCGTCGGCGACTCATTTCTGGGATGAATCGCGCCTGCGAGAACGACGCAGTAGCGATAGGAGTGCACGGCGGGCCAAATTTATTATCGAGTCCCTTTTTCCTTGGTCTTGTCACCCCCGTTTACGGCGAGCTCAAGGTTGTCCCCCTAAATTTCGTGAGCTCCAACCTTCCACGCGTTTCGAAGCAATGGAGCTTGGCATTTTCGACATGTTCCTCAGCTCGGGAGCTATCCACAAACGTTGTGGTAGGAAGTTTTCATCTAATAAACAGTTTACGGACGTCCTGCCTGATCCCCAAAGTTTGTTCGATTAAGAGTGGACTTTTTGTCTTCGATTTCGAGAAGGAGCGCGGATGCTGGCACGATCCTGACGGACGTTTGACAAGGACATTCTTCTCTTGCTGGCAACTGCGCCGTATGTGTTCTGTTATTCTGTTCTGTGTGACATGAACATGCGCTATCTGCACGCTAGCCAACACGAGTCTAAGGCTCAGTCAGATTCCTTCTTGATTCCGGTCCTCGTTGAGAGGCATTTACGTGAGTGCCGTTTTCTTTTTTCTTTTTTTTTCGGTCCTTAACCTGACACCGCTGTATCACCAGGACTCGATCAATCCGTGGTGAACAAAAACTTCAAATCAGGGAATAAGCCCTAACCATTCGGGGGAATGTAGACAATCAGGTTTACGCGTGGGGAAAATACACTGCTAACGAGGCATTAATCTTTCTACACACATTCGATTTGAACAAGGGAAGATTCGAATCAGACGACAGGATGTGGCCATGAAATATTGAGGGGACGTGGGAAATGCGAGGACAAGGTGTCGAGAATGCGGAGAAAGGATTTCGGAAAAACACGCAAGAGGAAGATAGCAAGACAGATCTTGGTTTATGATGTCCGTGATGGCGTCTTCTGAGACCTGTTGCAATCGAGGCAATTATCGAGCATTGGCATGACCATTTCCGTTCGAGCTGGTCCCACTTAAAGGGACATCAGGTAGCGAGGCTTCTTTCCGGCTCGAACTGGGTCGAGAGGATCTGGGAGGGTTCAGTCGGGGCATAATCAGCGCGTGGGCAGCTGGGGCGCAACAAGGCTTACCCGTACGAATCCTTAGATTTTCGATTGGGTTTGGGCCAACCCCAAACCTCACGGATCCATCGCTCCATGGGAACCTCCTGCTTCATGATTCTAACGATCCACGGGTGGGTGACCATCTCTTTTGGCGTTGGACGCAGAGCCGGGTCGACCCGTAGACTGGAAGAAATAATGTCAAGGTGGGGGACACGAGGGAGGAGGATAAATGACCGCACGTCTCTTTGATGAAATCTTTCATAGCATCGCTCCAACGCACGTCTGCTTCGTCTTCGAGTTGCGGTGGCTAGACGTAAAAGATATGGGTACACCACACCTCACAAAACTGAAATGAAATACGCACCTCGCTTTGCGTAATATAAATCATGAGTTCGATGGGCGGCATGTCACTAGAGAAGGGGAATCGATTTTGTACAAGCTCAAGGAGAGATATGCCCATCGACCAGACATCCGCCTTGATCGAATATTCGAGACCTGAGAGGCGTTCGGGCTGCAAGGCAGGCGCATGTTAGATGTAGATATTACGTTACAGGCTGAACAGGACTGACAGCCATGTAGAGACTTGTACCAGTGAACGTGCCCGCTACGGATCCGATCAACTCTCCTGAAACACCAAAGTCGCAGAGTTTCACGACACCCTCGCGTGAAAGGAGGACATTAGAAGGTTTGATGTCTCGATGGATGAGCTTCTTCGTATGAAGGTATGCAAGACCCTGCAAAATCTAGAGGCAAGAGGTGAGGATGGTTCATGGCATTAAAGCAGGGGGAAGGCGCACCCCTTCCGCGAGCCTTCCAGCGACTTTCTCACCAACCCTGGCACCGCGCTCCTTGATACGCTTGCCCACGGCCTCCAAGCTCTTCCCTTGGCATATTTCCATCACTACTTTGACCTCGCTGGATGAAGGAGACATGTAGGCGCCGTAGAAGCGAATGATGTTGGGATGCTTGATTGTGGTGATAATGCCGAGCTCTCGCACGAGCTGCTTCATCGGGGTCTCGTGAGTGGTGATGGTCTTGCGCGCCATGGCTTTGCCCGTGCGCCTGTCCCTGACCTCGTGCACGGCACCACCGGCACCTTCTCCGAGCCGAGTAACTTCATCAAAAACATCGTCTGACCATTCGGCTTGTGGCTGATCATCGATCTGCTCCTCCCCACCACACGTGGGCAGAGGGGGAGTGGAGCGGGTCTGGGCCTCGATATCGGTGATCGTACGACGGACATCCTCCATCGAGAGTGGCCTGGTCGTGTTCATGGATGGACGGATAGTGGCATCATCGACACCACTATCGTTGATTGGAGGTGAGACGGAAGGTGTCTGTGGACCACCATAGTAATCACCGCCGTAAACGCCTACTTTTGTCTCGCTGTTCTGACTCTGACGAGAGCTAGAGGCGCCGGCAATCGCGAGCTTAAGGGAGGGTTTGCCTTTACCAGGGGTGGGTGATGGGGTTGGGATCTGAAGAGCTAGCCTTGGCGTGGGTGTGCGCGATAAGGGAGGGCTTGGGGGGGCGAGAAGGGAAGAGTTTTCAGCCTTGACCTTGCGTATGTTTAGAGGGAGGGTGGGCTGTGAAGCAGAATAGGGTGCTGGGGATGACGACCTTTGGAGGGTGCGAGGGCCGTGCGGGCGTGCGGGAACGGGAGCATGATGCTGATGCTGCCCGCCAGAACCGGAGAGTAGCATAGACGACATCGGACTACGGGCTACGGTAATAGAGTGAAAGTAGGAGAGGATGCAAAGCCAAGAGGTGTAAGCTTAGACGGGACTTGACTCAGGGGAAGAATTGGACTGTCGGCGTCCGCGCGAAAGAAATGCCTGGTGCAGAAAGGGTATGTTCGGTGTTACCGCGCAACGCTCATGGCATCGCCGTGGCCGGGGGACCTTCGCCTGGCCTCGCCGTGCCGTTCGCCATCCGCCCATTCACGGGGCCCTTGACAACGACTGCGGCGCAGGTTAAACATTTTATCATTCCTCCCTTCTCACGTTATTGTGGTACTGTGGCCGAGTGGTTATGGCGTCACGTTTAGGTCTCGACCAATCCGTGATGGGAAACCTCGCGAGTTCGAATCTCGTCAGTGCCAGTTTTTTTTTTCTCGCATCATTTGTGGCTTAAAGCGCCACACTGGCATAGAAGACAACGTGCTCACAAAGTCCACAACACCGCGGATCAGAACCACCATTTCAGCTGCCACAAGTGTGAAATGGATTGTACAGCCCTTTGAAAGAGCCGTCGTTCCTCCTGCCTAACAGCGGGGGACCGTAATTTATCACCCCGTATCACCACCATCATCATCATGACGTCTCTGAATGACTCGGGTCTCAAACCACCTCCGCTGTCTAGCTCCCCACCGCCCAGTTCCAATTCTAGCAGTTGTCCCTCTGCTATCGCCGCTACCCCGAAGCGATCGCGGAAGCAACCAGGCTCTCTCCGGCCGGACTCGATCGGGGTCGATCCTGATCAAATTGTTGGCAAAGTCCTTGTCCGTATCCGACGCTCCCCCACACATCCAGCCGTCACCCTCCATTTCGCTGATAACACCACTTATCAAATCCGAGTCGATGGCTACGACCCCGTCCATCGGGGCATCCCGAAGGAGCTCGAGATGAACTCAGTACTCCTCCCCCTGTTCAAGCCCCCAGGTGGTCAGATCGACGTTCACTTGACGGTCACCCATGCGCGCATGGTCGAATTGAAGGACACCGCCCACCAGTGGTCCGACACGACCCAAAGTAGGTGGAACGTCGAGCACGTTGCCTTTGCCTTGAAATTCGCAGAGGAGCCTGGATGGCACTGCGTCTGGGCGACCATGGCCGAATATGATGGCGAATTCGGTCCATGTACGTTCCGGAGCTTCGACGACGTCTACCTCGCCGCACTGCCTCCGTCGCCCCGAAAACGTAAATCCCCGCAAAAACAAGACCGAACGCCCCGCGGGTCAGGGTTTGGCATCGCCTCGAGACGCTGAAACTTTGGGGCGTCGTTTTATTCATTTCCAGTGGAATCTTTCGTCATGTCATTCAGAAAATGTGGCATTTCCTGTATACATTCACCTGCCCACGTGTGTCGCTGCTTTTCCTTGCTGTACTTTTCCCACTTTGTTGCCATGAGCCTTACTGATCCCAGCATTTGTCCTGTTGAAGTCGCAATATCACTGTATTTGTACGATCCTTTCTTTCTGACCTGACTGCTTCATCCATCAGAATACTTTTTGTGGCCGCTCCGCTCGCTCCCATTTCAGATACAATTATTCTCGCGGCTGTGTATTTGGGGTACCTCATTCATTACAGACCATCTCAAATCGTGACCATCGTAGTCCAGTATTCTGCGTATAGGAACACTTTTTACAAGTGCTGGTTGAAAGAGAATTGTCTAACCCCATCAGGATATTGAGGCCCCTTTCATTGGATCCCTTGACAACGATGTCGGGTCAGGGCAGTAATGCAGGAGTTTGGAATGGAACACCCAGCCTCCGATTCAGACGTGGCAGAGGTGGAGACAAAAGCCAGCGGATCTTCCCAAGCACCTGGTATACAGAATATCCGGGACTGTGTCCCGCATCATCAGGTGTAAAGGCAGGCACCATCGCTGCTTATTAGTACGTGTAGCAGGGGGGGGATTGTGCCGTAAAGGAAGGGCGAGTGACCCCATGTCCTACATCATCTCCAAGAGCCCATTTCCCTCTAGCCCATTCGGGGGCGCACTTTCCGTGGTGCCGAAGAAGGTCCTTACGCACACCGAGAGTAGTTGCGCATCTAGCTGTATTGAGGAATATGTATCTGTATCACTGTAAGCAAGTTCGTGCCCCGCTGTTGGCACAAACCTTATAGACGCGAACCGTATCTAATGCACATCCCCCTACCAATGCAGGAGTGCGCAGACCGCAGGTTCTTCTGCGCGTCCCATGTTTGGGACGTCTGGCTGGCAAATACGAGTACCACCACGGGCCCAGTCTTCCACAGATCCAGGTCATCTTTGATTTCATCGTACATCGTCACCCCCTTAAATGGAGATATTCGGGCCAAGCACATTTGAATATGATGAGAGCGCGCGAGAGACGGGATCGATCTATTCAAGGGGGCTGAGGCCACGAAAAGAAGTGACGCTCATAGGGCCTTGTGATCTGAGTTACTAAAATCGGTTGATGAGGAAATTATGAATCATGAAGGCTAGGTGATGGGCGCAACGTCACATTGGCACAGTTATCCAGCATACAGGCGGCATCGTGAGTATCATACTGTACAAATACGTCAGGGCCATCCGATGAGTCGGACACGTCCACGTCGTTGCGTGGGATGGGTGGTCAGGGGAAGAGGTTCAGGGGGACTGATTCGAGTGTACTGACAGGCTCCAGCACCTCGACTCTCATCGTGTCGTAATTATGGTTTCAAATGTATGGCCGCTGGGTGCCCTGAGAGATGTATTTACGGCCACGTTGTTCTTGGATGGCTAGATGCTCGGGGCTCACCGGTCTTTGTCTCGTCTATCAACACGTCTGCGCCAGGCGTGTGACAGGATGTACGCCATGATGAACTGGGGCCCAAAGAAGGGCCCCGACTTGTAATCCCGACTGGGCCTATCGCGCTGCTCCTGGGATATGGACAAGTAGCAGAGGTCCTCGGCGCTCGTTTGCTTCGTGACCCCACTAAGGCCGCAGAGCTTCGAAGTCGTGGCGCTTCGGCTTACAACAAGAGTAATATTCGAGTGGCGAACGCGACGGTAGTGAGCGTAGCGAATACAAGCATCGCTGGTGGCGCCTCACACGGCTTAGAGCCGTCCTCCCCCATGTTGGGGGCACGACACGTGGAGCAGCACAGCCATGCTAAATTTTCGTGTTTTGGATAAAGGAAATTTGGGTTCCAGGAGGGCTGGCCAATACTGTCACTAGACCGAATGGGGGTTCCACGAAAGGAGCGCAAATGATGATCATCAAGCACGCGCTGAGCTGGCACAAAAAACCTTGAGGTCGGCGAATGAAATTGTCGGGTTGGTCGGCGCCGCCTGGGTATTGTATGCTGTGAGGGGAATAGTTCAATCAACCGAATCAGGCTAAAGCGACTCCAATGGTCGATGACAGCGACATTTCTTTCACCCATCAGAAAGTGCAACGTCAGCGGAATTTTTTTTCCGTATACAACATCCCTTAATGGTTTACCAGCTCTGACTGTATGCTTTCCTGTTTCTTCTTGCGTGAGTGTGAGCGCAGGAACCTATGATGCCTTTCGGCGGCCGTGATGGATCAGTATCATCGTGCGGACCACGTGGCTAGCTGGCTGGCCCTGGTGGCGCCAAACTCGACGATTTTGTACCACGACCCCCATGACCCCCTCCAAAAAGGCGTTATCTTCCAACATCACGTTTGCATCCTTGACTCAGAACAATCAGGGAACGGTCCGAATATTGAACTCCGTCCTCTTTCCGATAAAATATAGTGAGAAATTCTACACCGAGATTCTCTCACCCGAAGTCGAGGATTTTTGCAAGTTAAGTGTGTGCCAACCAATACGTATTTTTCTCCACCTAGTCAGCGTACCGACCGTGCGCCCAGTTTACTACAAGGACATACCCATCGGGACAATATGCTGCAGGTTTGAGGCAAAGGACGACGCTCACTACTTGTATTTGCTGACCATGGGAGTTCTCGCAGTACGTGCCGGATTGTGTTCTGCCCGATGGTTCAGTGCTAATATTTTTACGCATCTTCCTAGCCCTATCGATCGCTTGGCATAGGCTCGCACAGCTTGGATGTAATCTTGCGAGCTGCCGCTGCTCATAGGAAACCCCAAATTTCCCGCATCTATCTTCATGTACAAGTCTCAAACGACGACGCGAAACGGTTCTATGAACGACATGGTTTCAGGGAGAGTGGAATCGACGAAAGTTATTACAAGAAGATCACACCGAGCGGCGCTTGGGTATTGGAACGAGACATAGAACCTCTCGAGGGCGAGCAGAACTGATAAATATATCGACCATGTCCCCAGTCGATAGTGATACATGGTACGTGGATTTTATGTCTATAACTATATTTTCCAGAACACTTGGCACAGAGCGGACATTCACAGCTTATATAGGCTACAAAGTAAAAACCTGGGTGTCTAGTACCCAAGATAGATTATAAAGAGACACCTATCTCCGTATCGACTTGAATACGGTGAGACAAAACAAAGGAAGCCGAAAAACAGTCCTACAGGTTTCGTGAGTCACAGTGCGGTCCACGGGGATGCAAACGTGCAATCGTGGTGGCGTGGCAACTTTAAGATTGCTCCTCAAAGCCACACCTTTTCACGAGCTGCGAAATAAGATCGGTAGGCTGGCGGTATTCGGCATGAGGATGGACGAACCTGGTGCCTCTTCAATGCGTCTTTCCTCGTAAAGGTCTTGCCACATCCTCCGTTGCATAGGAACGGCTTCTCACCGGAATGGGTCTCCCGATGCCGCTTGAGGTCATGTTGGCGATTGAACGAGAGTGCGCACATGTCACATGCAAATGGGCGTTGGGGAGAGGCAGGATATTGCATCTGGTCCACACCCTGTACCATCATCTGAGGTTGTGACGAGTCATGCGACCCATACGCATGGCCTGGGATCGAGGTGGGGTGGTGACCCTGTTGTGGAAGAGACATCGATCGGTTGTGGGTATACCCTGACCTCGGATCTGATGATGGGATGCTATTCTGGGATGAATAGGGCAGAGATGTCGGGGAAACGTGGGAGTGTTGACTATTGGTGACTGGAGACTGATAGGGTGAGTGCCTGGACGCAGAGGAGTAACTTGGTTGAGCTGCCATTCCAGGTGAATGAGCATTTGTGGTGCCATGGGGATAGGTGCCATAGTATGGCGATGCAGGCAGGGTGGGAGACACTGGAGGCGATCCCTGTGCTGGGGGATAGTAGTTCCCGTTGGAAGGGGTGTAAGGCATGCGTTGGCCAGACCTGCTACTCCAATGTGAAGGAGGATAGGCAGGGTTAAGCTGCTCTGAAGTAGAGTGCCGCGAGTTGTTATAGCTCATGGTGCAGTGATCGAATGGCTAGTGAGGTGAGGACGTGGTAAGTCAAGATCCTCCCTTTCATTGGCCTTCATAAGGCTTTTCGGCGAGGCGCCAAACAAGCTCAGGTACACCACCAAACCTGATGGGATGAATCGCCGGGAGCGGCCCTTGACGCGCTGCGGACTCGCCATATTCCTGTCTGATGTCCAAGAGATGTCACGATGTGTGCTACGAATTGAGTTAGGCCCTTGGTGCAGGGACAGTGCCGGTGACATGGCCGACCCTTCCGTACTTCCGTCCCCGGACTGTCCAGCGACAGTTTCGTGCTGTCGAAATTCATAACTCATCATGACCATGCTACCTGTCGGTTATGGTGGCGCTAGTCCCGAGTAGTCGGTCGTTCCTCAGTGAGCTATGACCCATCGCTGATCCACGATGTCTTGGGCCCTTCAAAACTCTTCATTTGGCTGGATCCTGAGAGAATGACTGAATTTGACGTGTGTTGGAAAATTTTGACCAACTGTCTTTGAATCTAAATGCGTTTAGCTCACTTTGGATCACACTGTGATCGCGCACTCGGACTGGGCCGAAGGGTCTACTCGACTCTTGCATCATTATCGCAATATCGGCTCCCTCGGTTTCCCCCTCCCAGCCCAATATAGCTATCAGGAACACCAGGGCCCCACTTTACAAACTTGGATGCTTGGGCCCAGCTTTCCGTCGCCAATCTGTCCATGGCTTCCGATGGGTGACGGCAGCGTGTCCGGTATTCACGCTTGTCTATCCAGTTTTCAACTAATTACGTCGCGTGCAAAGGGGGGCACGTCCTACGGAATGGCAATATCATTTCATCAGAGTTTACCGGACCCGCCGAGAGCAATGATATCGTTAAGGTACCCCCACTACCATGATATTCCAGCTACTGTATGCGAAGTGTCTTCCCAGTGTGCCTCAACGTTTCCTGTTGATGGGCAGTTCTTCTACGCCCCCTCCCACCTCGGCCTGTCCCCCAAACAAATGGTATCACATCCATCAGATGTGGTCCATGGCACTAGTCTGTCCCCCTTAGACCACTCCCATGCCATCTGCCATTTCTGCAGGCACAGCTTCTGAGCGCCTCGATGGCCCAACTGACCACAAATGCCAAGTCATCTGTGCCCTGTTTGATCTGACCCGATCTTCCTGCTGTCATAGTTACTGGGCGCCGAGTCTGCGTCCATCGAAATCAGGTATGCGGAAATAGGAATGATAACCCGATTTTGCATCAGGGATGGATTCCATGCCTGTCCATGGCAAAAGTTGACTGTCACGGGTGACAGAGAACACCCAGGGGTCGATTCCGCGAACATCAGTTATAGCAGGTCACGATGGAACCTAATGGCGCCGAAGCAGGACTAAACGGAAGTATTTCTAGCCGTCCATCACAGCGTAGTTCAAACTTAATTTTCCGGATAAAGAATTATTTCAGATAAGCAGAATCAGAATCGGCAGTGGAGCATTGTGGCAAATTTTGCGTGTGGATGAAAGGAGACTCCCGGTCACGAGGGGTCCATTAACATATTTGAGGCTGATGAGCGGCCTCTTTGTATATAACCATACTGTAACTTGTCGCCCAACGTATTTATGTGACAGATGCCTGTCAAATACACCAATGAATGGGCCCGGGATTGAAACTGATGCTGTTGATTAAGGGGCGAGCAGGGACAGATTTCTTCCCTCAAGGAACCGCAAATTTTAGGGAGGCCTCAAGGCTTTCGGAATCGGCATCCGTCTGTTCCCGGGCGGATTTGATTAGTGCGTTCAACATAGTGAGCGAGGTGAACATGAGGGTGCGGGCGCCAGGAGTCCAAGCGATGGCCCCAGTGGCAGTAAATAATTTACATTGGCGAAAGCGAGGACTGAGAAAGAAAGAGGACTTTGTGCCGCGGAGAACGAAGTGATCGTATGACGACTGAAAACGGAAAGTGCGACCTTCCCTCGAGAACCCCGAGCGACAAGCGAAGCGACTCGGACCTGCTTCGACGTCGACCACGACCAGCTTGGTGGTTTCAGTTTCAGATGCCGCCTTCATATTATCACACAGTACTGTAATGTATTGCCGCCACTGCCAGTCGTACGGTACCACTTAGATGACATAACCTCGTCATAATTATTATCTCAACCATGTCGTCCAAACGTTCATCATCTCCAGGGCCCACTGGCAGCACCCGGCCCAACAGCAGCTCGAACAACAAAAGGTCCCGTCCTCGCTCCCAGCGGCCACGACCATTTGATCAACCAAGTATCGATTCGTTCTTCAAGTCATCTCGCGCGGCTACGAATGCTCCCGCGGAATCACACAATTCCAATTTACTGGTATCCTCCAGTAAACCCAAGCCGATCCTTGACAGGCCATCATTGCCCGTGATCATCGATGTCGATCGCCTCTCTGACCCGGAAGACGTCCAAGAGATCCTTACGTCTTCATCATGCCCTGCTTCCCAGGCCGCCCAAGTGACAGACATCAAGGGTCCGGCCTCAGTTATCGCCACGACTACTACGACGGACCAACCAAGTCCCCAGTATCCCAACCTCTCCGTAGACCCGGCTAGTTTTGTCCTCGATACTTGCTTTTGGCCGACCAGCACGCAAGCCCCTTATTCGTTCTTGGTTCACGCTCTATGCACCTTATCTGCGACACGCTCGCGCATAGCCATCTTGAACATCCTCACCAATGCCTTCCAAGCCCTCGCAAGATACCATCCCCCCTCATTGCTGCCGTCTCTCTATTTACTGTCCAATTCCCTGGCTCCACCTTATGTGCCAGTCGAGCTCGGTCTAGGTCCATCCATTATCTCCAAAGCGATCCAACATGTCTCTGGCATCACGCCCGCGGCTTTGAAGCGTCTCTACAACCAAACGGGTGACCCCGGTGACGTCGCTTTCCTAGCCAAGTGTAACGTCCGCACCTTGTTTCCTCATGCACCCCTCTCCATTCAGGGTGTGTACGATACGCTCTTGAGTATTGCCCACGTCAAGGGGAAAGGAGCTGTGACTCAGAAACAGGCCATGGTAGAGAAGCTCCTAGTCGCGGCGAAAGGGGAGGAGACTCGGTACCTTGTCCGGACCCTCTCACAACACATCCGCGTGGGCGCTGTGAGAACAACCATGTTGGCCGCTCTTGGCCGGGCGCTCGTTTTAACTCCTTCAGCAATAGCGGCCAGTTCCACCCCGTTGGGCTCTTCGTACACCGCTTCTCCCAAGCTCGTGGCTCAGGTATCTCGAGTTTCCGAAACATCTGCTAAAAAAGGGGAAGATAGTGCAAGAACACTGCTGCTTGAAAAATTCGCGCTGGCAGAGGCCCTGCTGAAGAAAGTTTTCGTACGGCATCCCAACTACGACCATATCGTTTCCGCAATTCTCGAAGCGGGTCTTGATGGCCTTGAAGAAAAGGTCCTCCTTACAGTGGGTACGTGTGCGGAAATTTTACATCTGGACATGGTCCCGTGTGACGGCGTGGTAGGAGTTCCCTTGCAACCCGCTCTTGGGTCCCCCATGCGATCCTTGGACGATGTGTATGGGCGTGTAAATGGTCTACCGTTTACGGCAGAGTTTAAATACGATGGTCAGCGGGTACAAATACATGCTCAGAAGAGCGACGCAGGTAAATTCGCTGTCAACCTGTTTTCCCGGCACTTGGAGGACATGACCGAAAAGGTTTATCTTATACGCCGAATTTCACGCACCAGCTGATGCGCTGTGGCAGTACCCTGACATTGTGTACTTGGTTCAGCATTTCTTCGCCGCCTCCCCGGACATCTTGTCATTTATCCTTGATGCCGAGATTGTTGCGATCAATGCTAGCGGAGGCTCCCTCAAATCTTTCCAAGAACTCTCCAACAGGGCCCGGAAGGACGTAAAGCTCGATGAAATCAAGGTTTCTGTCTGCGTTTACGCCTTTGATTTGATGTATCTAAATGGACAGGTAAGCGCCCTTCAAACCAATCATTTCGATATTTTACATCAAACATAATATGGTTATTAATGGCAGTCACTCCTCCAAGAGCCCTTTCGTAGCAGGAGAAAGCTACTCCGCGACCGTTTCCCTGCAGTGCACGCGGATCAACCTTCTGCCGCTAAGTTCGACCATGTGGAAAGCTGCGAGAGTGAGGAAGGAAGGAAAGCAATCGAGGAATTTTGGTTTCGGGCGGTCGACAGCCGCTGTGAGGGACTGATGATCAAAGTAAGAGGGATATTTTTTCAATCCCCTGACTTATTGGAAAACCTTCTGAAAGCTTCTGGACCACGGCGAAATTCTGGAAGGTACGGGACCGAGGAAGGATATATCCCGGAAACAATTATTACCTTCGACATATGAGCCTGGTAAGACCTCAAATGCCTTGTCTGGGATATCGTGTAATTTAATTTTCTTTTTCTCCCCACAAATTTCCTCATCAGATAAAAGAACGTCAGCCTGGCTGAAGTTAAAGAAGGACTACGTCACTGGCCTAGGGGACACCCTTGATGTTGTGCCCATCGGAGCCTGGCACGGCAACGGGCGAAAGGCGCAGTGGTGGAGTCCTGTCCTTCTTGCCCTCCGTGATACGCACACAGATAGGCTTGTGGCGATGTGTAAATGCATGTCGGGTGAGTCCGCGGTGCTTGACCTCCAAACGGGAAGTTAACAGCAGTCCCAGGTTTTTCTGACAGCTTCTACAAGGTACGGATATCCTTCTCCGGGATAGCCCCATAGTTTCCATTCATTCATTCATCTGTGTGCTCGGCCCGACAGTCAATGAAAGATCGGTACCCCGAAATTTCAGAAAACTGTTCGAAACTACCTTTGTGGGGAGACGTGCAAGTCGGGGGTGAGCTGAACGCCCTTTGGTCGATTAGGTTGAGAGATAATGTATGCAATCAGGTTATTCCCCCAGCGTTTACTTCCGGCCCCATGAGGTCTGGGAGATACGCGGTGCTGAGTGAGTCCCGTGTTTCCCCTCTTCGTCAGGTTAACCCATGACCTTGGACAGTGTCACGCTCAGTCCCGTCTCAGTTGCCGCGCAAGGACTTGTCTCCAAAAGTAGGGGCCTCAGTCTCCGATTTCCACGTTTCGTCCGGATCCGGGAGGACAAGTCTGTGGAACAGGCAAGCTCTACGGACTTCCTGGCCCACATGTATCGGGAACAGCAGCAATGCGACGAGGGCCTTGGAGACGCTGACGATGGTCATCTCATCGATCCTGCGCCCTCTGACACTGCGATGGATGACGAGTGGGAGGACGAGCTTGATTGAATATGATTGGTTTTTCTAGCCCCCTCTTATCCGGGCTTTCTCGGAAGGCTAACCCCTTATCGATTGAGTGGTATGTAGATGGTTATCAAGTTTCCAGGACTGCCATTCCAAAGTCTGGTCTCGTCATTGCCAAACACGGTCTCGGTATTACTCATTTTATTGTTCTCTGATCCGTCAGACGCGTAGCGAATGAAATAGGACACAGTTTAATGTAATTCCTTGGTCTTCAAAGAATACCGTGACAGCACTTGACAATCAGTCGGGTATCGAGAGCCATACGGTGTAACACGCCCGTAGGCAACGGCCCCTTGCAGGCTCTTCCCATCTCTCTGCATGCCTTTGTCCTCTGCTCCACACCCTCATTGATAGGTGGAGGCAGAGTCCGCTCGGGAGCCTCTTACCCTTTTAAGGGCATGGCAGGTTGTAGTATCAAAGCGCCCAGAACCAGAACGGCCGGATCAGGGCCCCGTTCTCTTGCCGTGCCGCATCGTCCGAGAAATTCCGAATCAGCAAAACGGGCGATAAAGGAGTGTACGTATGCGGGTTGACCAGTCGACCGGTCGGGACACCCGCGGGCTAGCTATTGTTGCGGGTCCCCTTCCCCTGTCGTCTGTCGTCTGTCGTGTGAATTGTCCTGGGACTGAATCGCGATGCAATTATCTACGTTCCAACCAGGAAAGACCCCAAATTTTGCGCGCGGGGGAGAAGGGGGGGAAGATTGGGGTGGGAACAGACTGGGCTACTAGACCCACGCCGGCCTTATCAGAAACGATGGTGCGTACCCATCAGCCCGTGCCGCGAGCAATGACGAGCTTTGAAAACAGTAAGAGAAATGTAGGGCGGGGGGGAATATTTTACTCTGGGCGACGAAAGGCTGAGGTCCAGTGGCCACAGATCACCAGGTCCCCAGAAGCATTCCCAGTAAACTTGAGTAATCGGTCGGGATCATGGCTCGGCAGACCCTTCTGCGGTGATGGGCCACCGATGACACCCTCCATTGTTAGCTGTGCTGCCAGCGGCCGGTACGAGAGCCCCAAGAAGCGTTGTTTCAATCATGACTGTATGTGCGCCCAGTTCACAGGTGTTGGTGGACACGCGCCACACACACGGTCGGGTTCATCCAGCGCCCTGGAGGAGGTGCAAGTGCAATGCCGACCGCGTCGTCCGACGGACATCATGCATCATTGTCAATCACCCCTGACGGAGACTGCGCACACATATCTGATCCCGCCAAAAAATAAAAATAATTCAGAAGATATCCACCGCCCCACGCAGCTACCTCGACGAGACCGACACCACGGCAAGGGCGCCCGTGAGCGGAAATCGAACAGAAGTTATACATCATTCGTCTCAAATTAGCTTGCAACGCACCGCTGCGAGGGGGTTGATGGTCATGAACCCTCGCTTAGCATCCCTGACTGACCAGACCTGATCGATCAACATAATGAACGCGTTGGCGACTGACATAAGTCGGTGCAATGTGTAATTGTGCGGCAAATCAACACTTTCCGGGGACATCCGCAACAAACAACAAACGACATGGCGACACGGAGGGAAACTAAAAGATCGACACTTGTCAACGGGCTCGAAAACGCGGTAATTGACCGTGATATGACACGTCGTATGATCAGGTTCGGTGTCTTCCTCGGTCTCGGACACGCGAGTGTCTGCCTCACCCCGTCCGCGTTCCCGATTCTCGTGCGGCCGTCACAATCCCACTGGTAAAGGGACGACAAGCACGAGGGTCATGCGAGGGCGAATGCTTCCCCCGTGAAATAGCCTTTCGAGCGTCCCATCATTCACCCTTACGAGAGACTTCTCTTGCATGACATGGGAGAGAAATTGCCTCAGTCGTCCAAGTCAGAATCACGAGAGGATCGCCCGGGAGCTTTTCCTCAGGTACCTCATCCCCATGACTGCACGACAAAAACGTGGGTCGAATTGCGTAGATGAAGACGTAGTATATGAACGAGGCGCTATATGATTGGGTGGTATAATGCATGGCGTGCCGCACACAGCAATGATCACCGCGATTACCCGCTGCCCTCCCGGACATTGCGCAATCTAAACTGACGGGTGAATAGGAATCGCGGTTAGGCTAGGGCTAGAGGGGATACTGCACCACTGTGATCTTGCTCATTTGATCTCGCCACCCGTAGGAGCTGGATCCGTTATACATTTCAATACACGGAACATGGATCGGAGGGATAGCGAGGCCTTGGGTCCATTTGCGAGGTAAGAGACATCATCGAAGCCGACTAGCCCTGTGATGACTCTACCGCCAGGTGGTGATCATCCTGAGTAAAATTTTCTGTGAAATATCGGAAAATTGATCATTTGAACCCCCAAATGCTTCTTGGACAGCCTCCTCCACACGTCCGCTCTGTAGCATCTCCATCCAGTCTCGGCTCTTGTTCTCTGTTGGTGTCTGTTGCTGCAAGATACCGTACGTCACAAGGAGATCATATTTAATTATATTTGAGAGTGCGTCCGCATTGGTTTTCATAGAAAGAAGGTGCAAAATTTCCGACGCGGGAGGGAGGGCGTGTTGGTTTTGATTTGGTGGTGGTGCAATCTCCGATTTTGCATCCGACGTCATGAGCACGGTCGGGTCTTGCTTGTCCGCACGTTTTCTCCCAGTTATACGGCGAGGCTGTGCCCGGGGTCTACCTCGGCAACTCGACTGGCCAGTTTCGACGGAAGCGCGAGTTAAAAATCGTTGGCACAATGCCACTTTGAATTTGCAGAGCGTTGAAGTGGAAGACATTCCCGAAAGCAGATTACGCATTTCCAAGGCCCCTGAAGGTAAACGTGGGATGAGCAAGTTCATAAAGAACGGGAGATCGAAAAGGGTTGTCGAAGTTAGATTGATGAGCTGCAAGTGATTCAGACTAGGCATAAGGGTGAAAATCACGTAGCACAAACGAGGTTGAGCAAACGGCTTCCCATGGTACGCCGCGATTCGTCCTGATGTTTGAAGCAATGAAAGACAATCTCCAAGGGATCGTTGGCGTCCCATTTGGACCCCGTGTCGCTCCTTGTTGGAGGTATTTGTGCCAGCAAGAGCGGTGAATATCGAACTTCATGCAGAAGTCAGTGATATTCACGGCACTAGGAACACACGGCAAAACTTACACCCTTGCCGAGAAGCGTCTGTCATGGATTCATCCTTCTCGAAAAGAACTAATAGCCAATCAAGAACCGGCCAAGCATTTTCGCCAACTACCAAGGAGAATTCCTCTTCATCTACGGAACTATACTCGGCGGTCGAAGCATTGCCACGCCGCCGCTTTTGAGGACTCGCGGGCAGAGTGGAGCTGTCACCCAAGGATTTGATAAAACTAAAATTGAGAATGTTCCAGCAGTTCTTGCAATTTCTGAACCGTGCGGCTTCTGAGGCGACGAAAGAATCCCCATCCGACGGCAGCTCTGGGTCAAAGAGAGGAGCATCATCAGCATCACTTGGACCAGGATAGGCAGGCAGGGCGCGAAGCAAGGATGCAGGGGAATTTACGTCCGCAAGTACACGAAGTGTACGCTTTGCTAGCTCTGACGAGGCCGGAGAGGGTAACAGTGTGGAGTACGCGTGTCGAGAAGAAAGCTTTGAGGGGGACTCATGAGTGGCTTTGTGGTTGGCCCTAGCCGGACCAGGTGTGGGTGGGTAGAGGGCAATGTAAAGTAATTGGCGGACGTGTGAGCTGACGCGAGCACGAGGAGAGATGAGCCTGTGACGGACTGCATGCAGAGAGTATGTGCACTTTACCTGGATGGGTGTTCGGTTGGTGAACAAAGCTGTTCGAGCATCTCGATGCCAGACTCGTATTGGCCCTCCTCGAATGCACTGTCAACAAGGGCGGCCTGTCTGGTAGTCAGTTCCCTTTCCCCCAGATCCGAAGGCGACATCGTTTGTGGTGGCGAGGTGGGCGAATCTGATGAGTGGAAGGACGAAAGGGCGCTGCGCCACAAAACAGCCGTGGGTCGGCAATCTTCGAGGCTGAGGTTCACCTCGAACCTTGTAACACTCTTGTAACCATCACAACAAGACAAGAGCAATCGCGCGCTCAGATGCAACGCATCACTCGGCTCATGAGCTCTCCCCTCTTGTTTCACAACCGTCAATTTATCATGGCTACAACAGGCGACTCAGTCGACAAACCTATCGAACGCGCCATTCGCAGCAAGGTACTGTGTCAATGTCATCAATTTACCCAGCCCCCTGATCCACCCATCGTCTCAGCTCGTTACTCTCCTCCGACCGTCAATCCTGACGATCACAAACGATTCGTGGCAGCACAGGCACCACGCCGCCATGCGCGAACAAGACGGTGGTAATGGAGAATCCCGTAAGCCCAGCCTATCTCGCCTAGACGCCTGCCTCGGCCTCGTGTAATTTCTGTAATTCCGCAGATTTCTCTATTCAAGTCGTATCGGAGGAGTTTGTAGGCAAGGTGAGGTCGTCGAATTGCCTGGTGTGTGTATCTCATGTCCGATGTTGCCGGAAGACCACCATGAAGCGTCACCGCATGATCTATGCTGCGCTGTCGGAGGAGCTGAAGAATGGACTACATGCCCTATCCTTGAATACGAAGACGCATGCAGAAGTCCTCAAGGCGGAAGCGCATACGCCTCAAGGCACCCATTGACGGTCCGTGCAGTGCGAGCTTATTTTACCATTTGGTCCCCAAGTCGGCATCGGAGACCACCCAGTTCGTTCACCTGACACCGATGCGTTTACTGGAGGGATGTCCTTATCGTCGTTTTCCTTATCTTTTGACGCGAAACAATACGTATGAAGCCGTACCCCTCCCCACTACATGAATGTTTTTTTCGACCGAGCAAGTAATCCGTGGGCCGCAAAAAAACGGTGACCCAGAAGCCATGCGCCGACCCGTCAAAATGAGGCCTTGCGGCGAACAAACCTCAGCATCATCACGTGGGGACATGGCGTCCCGGAAAAGCGTGTCTTTTTCCCTTTCCCAGTCGCCGTTCCGCTTCCCCTTTTCCTGCTGCCTGCTGTTGACTGTTTGTTCGTGGAGCCGCGGGCAAGAAGATTAAAAAGTATTTTCAATGGCCAAAGCGGCGGCGGGCAGAAGTGCGTCAACACACGCCGATCGGATGGATGCCCAAGTTGTTTGGCAGCGGCACCGGCTCACAAATTTCCCGAAACTGTCCCAGATCTAGATCGTCAGAGGTTTACGAAGGGTCGAAACGGAGCTGAATTAATGATTCATGTACGTCCAACGGGATCTCTTGACAAACTTGCCCGTAACACAGCCTCTATTTTTTTTTCATTGCTCAGCATGGTGACCAACAGGTCGCAGCAAGCCCGACATCGTCGTTTAGTGATATTTGATATGACAAACAGTCGCAATTGCAGGTTGCGGTTATTCGCACAGGCACGGGAAGGCAGTCGTCCTGCTGATCCATGGCCGATCATTTACTTCATACTCGCGGAGGGCAATGCGGAGTCCCAGATTTAGGTCAGGCAGGTAAGTCGCGTGCTTCATGATTGGCGTCACGCCCATCTCCCCAGGGGAAACTTCTTGACCACAATAGTTTCGCTTAGATTTTCGCCTAACGCAGAACCATAAACGTTCTTGTTTGCTTCGATCCATGGATAATGACCGAGACGCCCCTCCGCGGGCCCTCTAAAACTCGGCAGTGAGTGGTCCACTGCTCTCTGTTCCGGCTCCCCTTGATCACCACTTGCTGTTACGCATTCCCCCGGCTATCCTGGTGACCGTGTCTAGGCAGCGGTCATCTGGGCTACCTTAGTTACAGCACTCGTAATTCGCAACACCTCGCCTTTCGCTACACTCTGCTATGCATAGCGGCGCCGTACCTGTGGCCTCCACATCTGGGTCACCGTCTGCGTAAGCCACCTACCTATTTATTGGAGGTGCGATCGCATGACCTGATTGTTATCCCTTCCTCCCTCTCCCAGCAGTGGTACCAGCAACACACCACCGACCAACAGTCCCTCTCACATCATGCGCCGCACATCCTCTGACGACGAGACACGCCGTGGCGATGATCGCCCCACGCTTCCCCCTATCCGGGACCTTTTCGGCAGTACGTTTTTTCCTTCTCGACTTGCCTTCCGCTCTTCACTGACTGCCAATGACAGGAGAGCTGTCTCAGCCGCCACACCCAAGTACATCAGGCACTCCTGCGCACTACTCTCCTTCTTCCCACCTCAGTCAACTAGCACTACCAGAGGAATCCCCATATCGTGGTGAACAGGCCCGAAGTAACTATCCTCCCAGCCATGGACATGCCCAAGCTGGTGGTCATGGTCATCTACGGCCGCTGACAGCGCCATACAAGTCTCCGCAAGGCTCTCAACCTGCTGGCTATTCTTCCCCTACACCAGCTGCTCGCCCATTTGTTCCCTTCCAGCCCCAACCCGAGTTCCGCGACTCCATGCGACCAGCGCCCCCCACATCGAGCCGTCCGGTGTATGAACCCACCCTCGGAACGTCGCAGTACTCGTATCCCCCTCCCCTCCCGCCGGGGCAACAAAGCTATGCCCCTGGTCCTACTCCGAGGACACCACAGACGGGCTACCAGTATGCTCGACCGATTGCTCCATCGATTTCGGGCTCCAGCTCTATTATGCCATCGGGATTGGTGGCCCCGGAACAGCAGTCGGCCAAGTACGAGTGCCAGTACTGCGGAAAGGGTTTCACTCGCCCTAGTAGCCTCAAGGTGCGTCTCCTATCTTTTGGCCCATGCGTGTCAGAATCGAAATGATGTATCTGCTTTGTTCCAGATCCACGTTCACAGCCACACAGGCGAGCGTCGTAAGTAATCATTTCATTGTTACGGTATCTGCCATCATTACCTCGGCGGCTGACGCGGCTACGCCACAGCGTTCCAATGCACCTTTGAGGGATGCAACCGCACGTTTAGCGTGCAGAGCAACATGCGCCGCCACGCACGCACGCATTTGCAGTCGGGAAACGAGGCTCGGGAAAGCGAAGACGAACACGAGAGCGAGGAGGGCTCCCCGCAGCCTTAGGGAGTCAAACAGCAGGAGCAGGCGCCACCCCCTCGATGAACCTCGATTGAGACCGGCAAACCCCGCGGGGAGGGTGGGTGGGAGGCGATCATGGTGATGCCGGCCTACTCTATTCTGCACGTTCCTTTCATGATTGGACTGAACCGAATGCTTCGACTACGGCATAATAATGTTCTCTTCTTTTCTTGCAACGCACAGCATGGTCAACTTATTTACAGTATCGGCACTCCAAATTGTTACATCTGCATCGCTATTTATTCGGCTAACTTATTCGCTTGCCACCTACGCGTGACCGGGGGGCAAGCCCGTTCGTCAGAAAAAAACCTGTTAATTGCTCCGCATCGTATCCGCGCTCGTTGCTCTTGCCGCATATTCTGTCACACATACAAAGGACTTCTTTTTTTTTTTTTTTGATCACATGTGCACGGACCTTGCCAGGAAGCCTGTCGAAATGCTTTGGTCGTCACCCATACGTATGGTTTCACAACCTAAATGTCAGAATACATACTGCATGCCATTTCTTCTACACCGTCCAAAAGCATTTCGTTGCAAGAGCGGCAGCATGCGTCCCAGTATTGCCGAGGGCTTTTGGGCTGAGCGTAGCTTAAAAAGTTTTAACATGCACTCAATTTCGGACGAGTCCGTGTCCTCACCCCCCCATCTAGTGGTACAGTATGCCGTGAAGCGTTCGTAAACCTATCAGATTAGGCCCTTTGGGTTCTTTAAATGCATCAAGCAAAAAAAACCAACGGCAAAAAAAAAAGATGGCGGCTCTTTTTCCGTCTGGTTGGTTGGTTAAACCTAGCCCCCGGAATGGGTGCGCCACCACATCAGGGGCGACCATTTCGCTCGTTTTGCTATGGGATGATGGGGAGGGGAGCAGGCAACAAACAACGAACAACGAACGATGATAAGGGTGGCTGCCACTTATGCGTTACTCTTCGGGCGTCCGGGACGGGGGGCTCTATTTATTTATTTTTTCATTTTCTTTATCAGATCCTCCTCACTGCTCCCCCTATCCATCCATCGCCACGGGTCAGGATGCAGGATGGGGGAAGTAGACCATGAGGTTACACGCGCGCCGTCAAAACGATCGGGATTTCCAAACCGTCCTCGGGGCCTGACGATGGGTCCATAACGACGATGATGGTGATAAATAGAAGAAAAGAAACAAAGAGGGAAATGAAATGAATAAATAAATAAACGACAAAGTGGACGTTCGGGAGATTTTGGGTAACTAGCTTACGCGTCACGACGAAAGTAAATGAAAGGAGAAGGAGAAGTTTGGTTTGGGGGGGAGACACGAAATGAATAAAGGAAGAGGAAAATAATTACGAATTGAATGGAATAAATGAACGAGAGAGAAAAGAAGAGCAGTCAAAAGGGAGATCAATGCATACAGTATGACAACTGCTACTACAACTACCGTAATTAACAAACAAACCCATTAGACTCCCACCATATGCTGCAGCAGAACCACACACACAACACACGGCACAACGACGACGACTTTCAGTCTCAGTCTGCAATCCCCGCACAGATTTTTTTTTGACATGACCCACCCCCCTGATTTCTTTTTTTAAATAACGCGGATCTCTCCTGAACGCTAATTTTCTCGGTCATTTTAATAAAAATAAAAATGAGCACGGGGAGGAGGGAGGGAGAGGAACGAGGTCGGCACTTTGGTAAGACCGACACCCCGACTCTCCGTCCGTCCATCGATAAGCACGATAAGTACTAGTGGCGGTTAAACGAAAAACAGTGCGACCCATGCATGGAAAAAAATTGAAACAGTCGTCGGGGGCATGTCCACCAGAAGTTCGTCACAAAGGGCCGAAAAAAATAAATAACGCGAAGCCCACCCTCACACATGTACCAGTCTCGGCTCTTCAATAGGCCTCAATCGCGCCTCTCACTCCCCGCTCTCTTCGAAGGGGAAAAGGCAAAAAGAAAAAAAAACCCCCTAGTGTTATCCGTAAGCCCGCGGCTGATCAACTCTACATTTTGACATCAACCTTAGCCGACCATCGGCGTGTGCCCGTCAAGGAATACTCCGAGCTGCGTTTGTTTGACTTACACGCCATACCATCATACGAAATCGTCCCAAAACCGCAAAAGTGCCAAGAACCACACAAAAAAAAAGTAGGATGTAAAGTTGCCCGATGTGACTCCTGAAGAAAGAGACGAGAAAGAAAAAAAGGGGAGAAAAAAAGCTGTTCGGAAACGTAAGAGGAGAGGGTGGTATTCGCGAGAGAACTTTGGCCAAAACTAGTGATTAGTTACTACATACAAGTTTACTGTAAAGGGTGCGGTGAGACGTAAGGTACAAGCGAAGGCTACGAACCAACAAGAGGGGTCAGGAGACGTAGGTGAGATCAACGGCGTCTTTAGTGTTGTTCTTTGGGCAAATAGATACTATAAAACGGATGGCTCGTAGAATGGTCCGATTGACAAGGTAAGTTTGGACCAACGCATCGGCGCAAACCAACTACAGAATTGCCAGAAATAAAAAATAAATCCAAGGGGTAATGACTTGCGTTCGGAGCTCGGACGGGGGGGTAAAAGTAAATAATGGGTGCGTCGCGTCCCGAATTTTGCATCATGCCTCAGCTGAGACCTCAGAGTCCCAGCCTGCGTCCACGAGGCCGGGCGGAGTCGAATGGACGTGGGAAGGAAACCTGGACGTTGTCCCTGGGATGTTGAACTGCTTACCCTTCAACAGTACGAGCGGGCCGACGGAAACCGCTCCCTCCAACGGCGCGGGGGACGGCGTCGAGGAAGCGGGCTCGACGGGATCAAGCACGGCTTGGGCAGCAACTTTGCTTTTACTGGTGCTGGCACTCCTTTCGCGCAGGCTCGCGTCGGTGCTTGGCGGCCGATTTGGCATTCCTGGGAATAGAGCGTTCGCGAGCTTGAACTTGGTCGGGTCGGGCGAATTGATCACCACGACATCCTGCAGACACAGCGAGTCGAGGAGAAGAGGTATGATGAGACCGTGTGTCACAGACGAGACATGGAGAGGGAGAGAGAAGAAGGTACGAGAAGAGAACGAGAGAACGGGGAGGAGGCGGGGAGGGAACAAGGAATGGATGGACAACGGGATTCCGGCAAGTTGATGCGAGTGACAATAAGGACGGGACAAAGTCAACACACCTCTTCTTCAGATGAGGACGCCGAATCGACCCCGTAGTCTTCATACTTGCGAAATTCCGCAGCAGTCCCGTTCACCTGCATCCACTCTGCCCGAGCGATGCCACTACCAGCACCACCGCTGCGAGCAGTAGCGCCAGGAGCACGACTCGCATCGCTGACACCAGGACTGACGTTGGTCGCGGTCCAAGGTCCCCAGCCCGCTGCCAGGCGTCGTCTCGGCGTCGAAAACGTCTCCTTGGTCCCGCGGGGGGCACGAAAAAACTGGCTGGGCTCGCGGTCCTGTTCGTGTTGACGGCCACTTTCATGCGATGCCCACCGCCTCGCTGCAAACGCAAGCGGTGAGGGCTTCCACAGCGTCGGCGGCGAATGCATCGTTGAGCCACCTGGCACTGGTAGTTCGTTGTCTTCTGACTCAAGTCCGCCATCTCCATCTTGCTGGGCATCAGGTTCAGGCCCAGGTAAGTTTTCTGGTGTCACAGGCCAATCGCCCTCATCAGACTCATAGCCATCGGTATCGTTCTCTGGGGCCTCACTCTCTGCGAGTAACGATGGGAGCGGTGGCGATAATAGGTACGATGACGTGGGAGGCGCAGATGCAGAGGATGATGGGGGCGGACATGTGTCTCGCACGTCTTGTTCCCGATGCGGCAGTGTACCAAGCGAGCGCAGATGGTGAGTGGGCGGGGCCGGGGGTTGCGCCGGCGCCCACCTCTTGCGCGCAAACGACATCGGGTTGGGTGTGAAGTATTGTGTTGGCGCGTACCCAGAGCCGCTGGAAACGCGCGAGCGTTTAGAGTATTCCTCCGGTTCGGAGTCCTCATCGTACTCGTATTCGTAGTTGCGTTCGCGCTTGACCGCTGTACCGTGCCCATCACTGGCACCGGCAGCAGCAGCAGCTGCTGCTGCTGCACGTCCCTCGGCTCGCTGCGCACGTGTCCGATACAGACCAGGTGTAGGCCCGAATCGGCGCCGAAACTTGCCATTCGTACTTGCCTTCTTCCCGAACCGTCCGTTGTTCTCCCGAGGTTGGTCATCGACCGCGCGGCTCTTCGCAGTGCGCGATGGGGATACTGGTGCTATAGAGGCGCCGAATGGCAATTCAGGCGGAGCGGATGCAGTGGCGGGAGGTGAAGAGGGGGGCGTGGACGCGGATGAGGGTGAGGCGGGGCGTGCGGAGAATGTGGGAAGGGGGTGCAGACGCGGCCTGCCGCGCGGGCGTTTCTGCTTCTGCGCCTGTACCGGTTCAATTTCGCGTGCCTTGGCGCTGGGGAGACGCTTGCGGCCAGAGCGACTCCATCCTTTGCGTAGTAATTCGCGTGGATGAGCTGCGGGGCGCGGGACAGAGGAAAGTGTCTTTCGTCGTGTGTATTTCGACATCGCTGCGGCCAGCGGACTTTCTTGGCGCTTTCGCTTCGCGACGCGTGGTGGAGCGGAAGCGGAAGCAGTCGCTGCAGCGAGTTTCTTGTCAACGGCATGGAGGAGTTTGTGCGTATTCGGCCGCGACGCTGGCTCCACGGGTGTGCTCTCACGCGGTGTGGATATATTAGCACCCAGAGTGGGAACACGATGTGGCCACGGAGACTCATAAATAGCATAATGTCTCAGGCACCTTGACAGAATGATCAGCGCTCAGGGCTTGAGACGAGCGAGCGACCCGCCGGGGTTGATACACTTACCTCGGACACTCGCGCTTCTCCTTCTTAGCCTTCCCCGTGGCATTATCAAAATCGCCATAGACGATGGTTTGGTCGAGCGAGATGATCGGCAACACATTGAGACACGTCACGCACGTGGGGACGTCCGGGTCAGACGTTTTGCTGTTCTTGTCCGTGTCTGTCTCTTCTTGAGCCGGAGCTTTGCCCTTGCCTTTATTTTTGATTCGCGTGCCTTCCTCTGCAGTCTTCTCTTTCTGTTTGGATGTTGAGGTTGATGCTGATGCTGATAGAGCGCCAATGGAGCCTCCGCGCAACGTGGGGCGCCCGCGGAGCACGCGGTCATGGTCGCGAGTGGGTACGCTTTTGCCCCTTCCGCGTGATGCAGAACGAGTGGCGTGTGCTGGAACACTTGCACTGTCGGCGAGTGATGCTGTATCCTCCGATAGCGGTGGAGTTACCAATTGCTGCTGTTGCTGTTGGAGCTCACGTTCCTTCTTCTGCCGACGCGTCGTGATGATGGGTTCGAACACAGGTGTAGCTGATCGCGCCACGGAGGGGGCTGGGGACGCAGATGCGTTCGGTTCACCGGGCTTGATTGATTGACGTCGTGACAGCGCACTGCATGACGCGGCTGATGCCGAGTCTGGCTCTGGAGTGGCAAGGCCAAGCATAGGTCGAGGCGGTACTAGCGACGAGCGTGAAGGGGGCAGTGAGTTTGGGCCGATGGACGTAGCATCATCGGTCACTTCGACCTCGAGCGTGAGGTCGATTGGGCAGGGTGTCTCGCCGCCGACGGTCGTAGACTCGGGTTCCGGCTCGGTGTCTTCGCCCGATTCTGTATCCGACTCTTTCAAAACAGCATACACACCACGACGTGTACGCCTTTCGTTGACATTCACAGCGACCTCATCACCGTCTTTTTCGGGAAGTTCGACGTCGGAGGACTCGTCTGACCTGCCATCGTCCGAAAGGTGCATGGGTGGTCCGTATCCTCCCGTGCCACGCTTTTCGCAAGTTTCGCATAGGCAATCGCGATTTCCCCGACCGACTGATAGTGATGGGAAAGGGAGGGAGAGTCAAGCTTTAGGGAGGCGAAGAGGGGAGCGGGGATGTACGTACAGTAGCCGTCACCGTAATGCGCCGTCACTTCCTCGCCTACAGCGACAGGCCTGACCACGCGGAAGGTGATGTAGCGCCCCTCGCGGAAAAGTTCGCAATTGTTATCACAATCGTGCTGTCATTTAGAGGGACAGGGAACGACCGCGTGAGTAATGAATAAATACGAATTGGGCGGACACAGGGAAGGAAGGGAAGGCGCAAGGGACGTTAGGCACTCACGTTCACGAATCGGGCCGGACCCAGGAAGAGATGATTCTTCTTGAGCTGCTTCGAGTGAATAACGCTGAAATCTCGACGAATACCCCCCTGGGAGTTGCGGCGGTCAGTACGCTTGAGTTCAGCTTCATCAGAGTCTGTCAAGTCGGCCATGGAGCCCTTGAGCTCAGAGATGACCGTGCCTGGAGCGAGGGAACGGGTAGCAAGAATACAGAGCTCTGATTTGCCCGTGCGATGAGAGTACCTCTGGGTGTGGGCAATCTCAATGGTGCCAGTAGGAAGGTAGAGTTCCATGTAACGGGAGGCATGGCTGTATTTGACGAAGGGGGGTTGGTTGACTATGAGGGGCAAGGTAGGGAGCAGAACGGTAAGGGAGGGACGAACGTGGCAAACGAGTTTATCTCTCGCTCGGTGAAGCCCTTGATGAAGTAACGAACGGAGGGGAGCCTGAAATTTTACATGAGCGCGTCTGCCGGATGGGGGGAGGAAAAAAGACGCGAAAAGACGCACTCGAGGAGATAGTCGACAGCGTCATGGATAGCGGCAACAGGGGAACCCTTGGCCGTAACAAGCTGTGAAGGGGAAATAACGCGTTAATTAGCGCGACGGGAGCGCAATGGGGCAGAAAGATGGGACGTACGCGCCGGATGATGGCCATGAGGACCGCCGGTTCAGTCTTCGGAAGGCGACGAGAAGGGTCCATTTTATGGACGAGGAGGGGGATGTTGCCCGTTCCAAGTTTCTCAACCAGAAGGTGTGAAAGAAAGTCGTCATCACGCGCGAGGTCTTGGACCCTCATGACCTTGGTGGAGCGCCATTTCGACTTTGGTGGCTTCCTGTGTCGAGAGGATGAGGAAGAGATCGCCATCGAGAATGTTTTTGGAGCGGGCGGGAGAAGAGGGGGGGAAAGGAAAGAAAAGGGGGGAACAAGAAGAAGAAAAGGAAAATTTGTGGAGGGGAGAGATCCTGGAGAGAGCGTGAGGGGATGGACCGACCGTGACAGAGAGGACAGACAAGACAAGACAGGACAGGACAGGGAACCTTGACTGACCCGACCGGGCACTGCCAAACCAAACTCGGGTACAGTGCTTCTCCCAAATGAATTCAAGCGCCAAAGGTGACTTTCCCAACAATTCGGTTACATCATTCCCCTCGCTTTCTTCCCAGCCCTTTTTCGCAATTGGTGCAACGACGACAAAAAGAAAAAAAAAACGGAGGAGAGAAACAATGGCAAGGAGGAAACATGTATCATTTTCATCACAGACGACTCGCAATAGCAACACATCCCCCACGAGGCAACTAAACGTGAGCAACCATCTTTCCCGCCCGTGGCCAAGGCACCACCACCACTGGCGTCACAGCCCACGACTGAAATGGTCTGCTTGCCCTATGGATCACTACGCGTGCTTCTGCTTCCCTGTCCGCAACTTCCTCAAGTAGAACTGCATAGTCAGACATCATCATCAATTCCGATCGATACACAACGCCCACATCCAAATTCGAAACCCACCTCGAGTTCTTTACCTTCGAGGATATATCCATCAGCCCGGCCGACCTGTCCCGGCCGGCTCGAGATCGCAGCATAAAGGCGACCTGCTCCGAACTGCGTTTCAAGGAGCGTATCAATCTTGGCGTCTGAACACCGGCGATTCATCAAATCAGCCCCCGGTGACCAAACAAGTAAAAAAAACCGGTGCTTGCCCTTCCTCCGCTCATCAAGATTGCGCTGCGCGTGGTTTGATAACTTTTTATCCTCTCCGTCCTTCTTCTCCTCCGCAGCTGCCGCTTTTGCGCCCTTCTTTGTCACGGGCTGGGCATACTGTGGGGATGAATGTAAGCAAGGTGGCCGGAACTTCATCGGGACAAAAGATACGCACGTGGGACTCGTACCACAATCGGAAAGGCGTCGCATCGACCTGAATGATGGCACTCTTGACGAGGGTGTTGGTTCGCACCAATTCATTGTTAGAAGCATTGTACACCTTGTCCAAACAAACGTCGTCTTTAGCTTCACCAACATGTCTTGATGAACAAAGATACCCACAACACCGATGATGCGTGTTTTGCGTGTGACATGTTCTGAGCCCCACGCAAAGTTGCCGGAATCGAGGCGCAGCGCACGATATTTGTGGTTACCGCCCCGGACACGCACTGGGTGTATGCGTTTAACCCCGAGCTTGGTGTTTGCGGCTTGGCGGCCAAGCTCAAATTTTCGCTTTTTGCGGTAGTGAGCACGTTGAGCTCCAGTTGCGGAGCGCTTATGTCGCGAAGAGCGGGAGATACCTGCGAGAGGAGAGAAATGGGGTGAATACGTTATGGTCAGCAAACAGACAACGACGATATAACGATCCGAGACACGATTTGTGATAAATGGTCTACTTGAGAAGGTTAGAAACAAGGAGAAAACACTACTCACCCATGACGAGGAGTCTTGAAGAAGGAGTTGTTTGTTGTCGCCTTGAGTATAATCAAGGTTTTGGATGATCCCTTCAGTCACACAAGGTTTGCCAGTTCTTCTTTCCATCTCCGCTACGGCAATTTCCGATCCCATGATTGGAACCACGAAGGCGATGGGCTCGTGGTCGAATCAAATGATAGTCTTTGCCCAAATGCTCAACATCGCAGCTTCTTATCATCACTATTTATATGTCACTGAAGAAGCACTTGGATTGCGCACGTTGCATGGTGTAAATGGGTCCTCGCACTCTACTACTTTTCCGAATGGGTGAACGACGGCGATTGCGGGTGATTAATCAATGCATATTGCCCCCAGGATTGAATACACTACTTAGAAAAGGGATGACAAGCAGTTGATAGATTGACTGGCACATCAGCCCATGATCCGGACAAACTTCGCGTCAAGGATTGATGATAACTGCACATGGCATGGCACCAATGGCAACTCGGTAACACATGCTCGATTGCCGCGTCAGAGACCCTAGCGCCCTAATGAACGCTGAGTACGTGTGACCCCGTTGCTCTTTCTCCCTCTCGAATAGGTGGCACATACAAATAGGCCAGACCTAGATGAACCCCCCTCTTTAGTGCCTAGTTCTGCCGATAGATGCATGCACGTTTCTCTTGGGAAATGCCGTCATTCGGGAGCACTTGCAGTGCGAATGAGGTTGCTGGAGTATTTGGCGGCAGTCGACAGTGGAGCGGGGGGAAGGAAACTCGAGATGGAGGCTCTCATATTCGGAACAAACGGCGATCGATGTGCGAACGCATAAACGAGGAGAAGGAGGATATCAACATTGAGATCGGTGGCCAACCCGACCAACTTTCTCCAACGACCCGCCTGGCCGACTCTGACCACCTTTCGGTATATAAACGGCACCACCGACCTCGACAACCACTCCCCCGCTCATCCTCCTCTCCAAACCTTATCGATATCCTCCTTTCCGATCACCCAATATCTCTTAATCAGCTTTTTAATCACCCACCACCATCTTCCCTCCCGCTCCCACCACAGAAAAAATCACCAAGGACAGCACCACCAACAATACAGATGGCCACTCTTCGCGCCGACTCCCTCCGCACTCGCGGTGCTTCCCACATCGACTTTAGGACTGCTACTACCGGGGTTGCCGGCAAGGCGATGCGCAATGAACTCTCCCAACTCGTCAACACCGTCCAAAACCTCCAGCAAAAAAAGGCGAGTTCAGTGACTACGATCTAACTCGCATTGTTATTGACGATCGTTTCCTTTCATCTCGAATTCAGACTTTTGACACGGAGATGCAGTCCTTTTTCTATCTCTTCACTCGCTACCTTTCTGAACGCGCCCAGGCTCACGAATTGTCAGCCCGGCCCCTTTCTGTCATAGCGTATGCGTTATCGCTAACTCTCGTACACAGGGACTGGGACCGTATCAAGTCGCCTAGCGATGATCAGATCGTGCCTTACAACACACTCCCGAAACCCAAGGACTCGTCCGCTCTCAGCAAGCTAGCCGTTCTCAAGGTCAATGGTGGTCTCGGTACATCTATGGGTATGTATTAACCCCGTCGCATCGGAACGCTCTGTCTGAACTGGCTGTCTTTTTCTATAGGTATGACTGGTGCGAAGAGTGCGCTTGAGGTCAAAGACGACATGACTTTCCTCGACCTCACCGTGCGCCAGATCGAGCATCTCAACACCACTGAGCGTGTCGATGTCCCACTCATTTTGATGACCTCGTTCAACACGCATGAGGACACGCTCCGCATCATTAAGAAATATGCTAACCAGCAGCTCCGAATCACGACATTTAATCAGTCGCGGTATCCACGCATCTTCAAGGAGACCTTACTCCCCTGTCCGAAGGCCGCCGAGGATGACAAGAGGAACTGGTACCCACCGGGTCACGGTGACTTGTACAACGCGTTGCTTCATTCGGGCGTCCTCGATCAGTTGATCGCCGAAGGCAAAGAGTACCTTTTCGTATCCAACTCAGACAATCTAGGGGCTGTGTACGTACATCTCTAACACTTGTTGGCGCGCGCATCGAGTTCATTATCCGTGCAGAGTCGACCAGAGCATCTTACAGCATATGATTGACACTCAGGCTGAGTTCGTCATGGAGGTCACCGATAAGACCAAGGCCGACATCAAGGTGACGTCTTGACACTATGAACTTCTGCATTTTCATTAACGTCTTCCTACTCAGGGTGGTACTATTGTCGACTATCAAGGTTCAATTCGCCTGCTCGAAGTCGCCCAAGTACCTTCGGAACATTTGGAAGATTTCAAGTCCGTCCGCAAATTCAAGATCTTCAACACTAACAACATCTGGATCAACCTGCCCGCACTCAAGAGGGTGATGGAAAGCGAGGGCATGGACCTGGAAATTATTATCAACCAGAAATCCCTGGACGATGGTCAAGCAGTCATCCAGCTCGAAACGGCGGCAGGAGCAGCCATCAAGCACTTCAAGGGTGCTCACGGAGTGAACGTTCCTCGCAGCCGGTTCCTCCCCGTGAAATCGTGCTCGGATTTGCTGCTGATCAAGAGCGACATATACTCGCTGCAGCACGGCCAGCTAATCATCAACCCGAGTCGGATGTTCGATAACATTCCCGTGATCAAGCTCGGCGACCACTTCAAGAAGGTATGTTACGCCGCCCCTTTTTTCGCTGGGCGGCGAATATCTGATCCTGCTCTCTCTCGGGGCAGATCCAACAATTCCAGAAGCGGTTCAAGAAGATCCCAAAGATCATCGAGCTGGATCACTTGACGGTGACTGGAGATGTAAACTTCGGCCGAAACGTGACGCTACGTGGGACGGTCATCGTCGTGGCGAACGAGGGTCAACGCATCGATATTCCTGATGGATGTGTCCTCGAGAACCGGCTCCTCGCAGGTAACCTTACCATGACGGTGGGTGTTCTGTCCGTTCTCTCCACATTTCACCCCTTTAACATGGACCTCTCACCCACAGGACCTATAATCGTCTTCGGTGCCGCGTCAGTGTCGGTCATTCATGAAGTGTCCGAGTCCGAGTAGAGAAAAAATAATTCTCCATATAAGTTCCAATAGAAATTCATGGATTTCCTCCTGATCGCCTTACACAGGCACCCGCCTTTTCTCTGGTTAAAAATACCAAATTCACTCTTCATCTGTTTTTCTTTTTCCTTTTTGTCATCTTGTATGGAACCTTTGTAACCAATAGTTTGTATTGAGGGTATGATAAAGGGTGAAACCTTGGAAGAATTTTTTAACGAGAGTGGAAATGAACCGTACTAAATCCCATTGTAACTTCGCATATTTTCCATCCAACCCAAATCCTAAGGAGCCGAAATACTGTCAGGAGAGAGACCGTCCATTGTAACTGTAACGAAAGAGAAAGTGGATGGGGGGTCTGTATGTCGGTATATGTTTGTGTATGCGCGTAAGCCCAAAACAAATGTCAAGCAATCCAGTGGTTTAAATTCTGGGGTATCGTAGATCTAAAACTATCCCGGGGATAGGGTGACGGAGGTGTAGAAGACGTGGAGCGTAGAAGTAACAGAAGGGCGAGGCCGACGGGAATCACAGATCCTAGAAAGATGTGTCCGTGAGTTCGGTCTCGCTGTGGATGTGTCCGCTAACACGTATCTACGTACCGTCATAGTCAGGTTGCCCGCTAGCAACCGGTTCTCGAGAACACACCCATCAGGGATATCAATGCGTTGGCCTTCATTCGCTACGACGATGACCGTCCCACGTAGAGTCACGTTTCGACCAAAGTACACGTCGCCAGTGACCGTCAGGTGGTCCAGCTCAATGATCTTCGGGATCTTCTTGAACCGCTTCTGGAATTGTTGGATCTGTACAAATGAATTTGAAAAAGAAAAAAGGAAATCAGCCATCGCTGTGGGAATGGCCTCCATCTAGTCGGGATAACGCACCTTCTTGAAATGGTCGCCAAGCTTGATCACGGGAATGTTATCAAACATTCGGTTCGGGTTCATCACCAATTGGCCGTGCTCCAGCGAGTAAATGTCACTCTTGATCAACAACAAATCCGAGCACGATTTGACGGGAAGGAATCGGTTGCGAGGAACGTTGACACCGTGGGCGCCCTTGAAATGCTTGATGGCTGCTCCCGCCGCCGTTTCAAGCTGGATGACTGCTTGGCCATCGTCCGTCGACTTTGGATTAATGATGATCTCCAGATCCATCCCCTCGTTTTCCATGATCCGTCTCAAGGCTAATGGTACAACGCTTGAGAAATCTGAGCAACATTGAGAAGGCAATAATGCGTACATGGGAGGTGGAGCCAAATGTTATTCGTGTTGAAGATCTTGAATTTGCGGACTACGTGATCGCGTCATTGACAATTGAAGCCGGCTCGAGCATACCACGCACCCGATTTAAAGTCCTGGACGTGTTCCGAAGGAACCTGGGCAATCTCAAGCAGGCGCACTTGGCCATCGTAGTCGATAAGAGTGCCACCCTGTGTTCAGACATTTAATGAAACCGGAGCAGATTGAAATAAACGGCAGTTTACCTTGACATCGGCTTTGGTCTTGTCAGTGACTTCCATGATGAATTCAGCCTGAGTATCTATCATGTGCTGAAGAATGCTTTGGTCAACACTGCAGGTCGACAGTCTCAGTATTGTGAAGCCGGCTGATCAGTTACCCGGACACGTACACAGCGCCCAGATTGTCCGAGTTGGACACGAAAAGGTATTCCTTGCCCGAGGCAATCAATTCGTCCAATACACCAGAATGGTACAATGCATTGTACAAATCACCATGACCGGGAGGGTACCAGTTCTTCTTGTCATCGTCTGCGGTTTTAGGCGCAGGCAAGAGCGTCTCCTCGAGGATACGTGGGTACCGCGACTGATTGAACGTGGTGATTCGGAGCTGCTGGTTAGCATACTTCTTGATGATGCGAAGTGTGTCCTCGTGAGTGTTGAACGAGGTCATCAAAATGAGTGGGACATCGATGCGGTGCGTCGTGTTCAGATGCTCGATCTGACGCACGGTGAGATCGAGGAAGGTCATGTCATCCTTAACCTCGAGCGCAGACTTGGCCCCAGTCATACCTAGCGATGAGGTGTGTCAACATTCGAAAGTGGGATGTAACGTGACATACCCATGGAGGTACCGAGACCACCATTGACCTTGAGAACAGCAAGCTTGTTCAGTGCCTCTGGGCTGGGGGCTTTGGGCAGCTTATCGTACGGGACAATCTGGTCGGCCGCGGGCGACTTGATGCGATCCCAATCGCTGGCGCAAGTGTTGGTATGGTCAGTTGTGTTTAATGAGTAGGGATTACATACAGCTCTTGGTTATTGGCCTTCTCGGTCAAATATCGCGTAAAGAGGTAGAAGAAGGATTGCATCTCCGTGTCAAACACCTTAAAACGCAAAGAGCATGTATGAGAAGCGAGTTTGTTCGATAATAATGCAGAGGCGTACCCGCTTTGTGTTAGGGTCGGACACGGTTTGCACGAGCCTGTTGAGCTCGTTGCGCATGGTTTTCGTAGCAACACCAGTGGTAGCACTTTTGAAATGCTTCATGTTCAAAAAATCATGGTGGGTAGAATTACGACGCGGTCAGTGAGAACGCGGGGCAAGGGGACGTGCGATGCACACCATGTGGGACACACCCCTGGTGCGAGGTGAGCGCGGCGCATTGTTCGCAGAGGCAGGAGGGACGAGGTTGGACATGGCAGGGGACGTGAAGAAGACGAGGGTAGGAACTGAGTAGGAACGGAACAAGGGGGATGCCTTATTTTTATTTAGTATTTAGAGCCCTCACGTGGATTCACATTTGGTTGGCTCGCCGCCCTGCCATCTCACTCGGCACAACACGCTCTAGTCTAGGCAAGGTACAGAAGGTACAGTCACATTCACATATTACGCTATAGATCACAACTGCTGATAAAACGTGCGACATTTTACGCGTAAAGACAGACACCTGACAATCCCGTATGATCGAGGGTACATCTGACGAAAAATTAAAGCAGCTCAAGGAGGATCTGCAGCGCTCAAGGGCGGAACAGGAGACGCAACGCACCCTTCGGGAGGCCGAAATTGATGCAGGCACGCAAGCTCGTGATGAAGCGGCTCGGGGACGTCACGACGACATGATGAGCCAGCTGAGGGCCATGCGGGAGTTGCTTCGCGAGCAGCGCGAGTCGCAGACGCAACAGGTAGAACAAATGGACCAGCGCTACGCGGAGGAAGTGCGCAGGCACGAAACGACGCTCAGGCAGGTGTCAGACGTTCAGGCCACAGTGGCGTCCTTCCGCGACGAGCGGCGAGCCCATTCAGAACAATGTGCGGAGGAACATGCCCGCGCAAGGGCCGGTGGGTACCCCCGCGGTTTCTGTGTTAGACGTCGGACTTCACAGTGACGAGAATTTTTTTATTTTTGGACCAAAGATGCCGAAGCCGTCAAGCAAGTGTTTGAGAGCGTAGTCGCGACAAGAGAAGAGCTGCACTCGGTGGCTGATGGTATGACTCTTGGTCCCCTGATCTTTAGCGAGTGGAGCCTTATCATTATCTTCATCCGACGCGTGCGAGTCAATAGAACTACTGGAAGACTCGACTCGCCGCCACGAAGAATTACAACACATCTTGTTGGCGAATGCATCCGCGCGGGAGAGTATGTCCTTGGGCGACGCTGCTTGACGGGCTACTTGACGGGGATCCGAGGATCAGTTGGGAGTTTGCACGTAATTGACGTTGACACATTACAAGTACGAACCCTACAATGCGATATGTGTCCGCTGTTACAAGTTCCGTGGCGTGAGACTTGAGATCGCAGCAGGAGACGTTCCGCAAGTGGCCCATCGCCGGTCCGCGCTGAATAGCGTGATAATGGTTCAGTGACTCCGACCAAATGCCGAGCCGGTAGCTTCTGTTGAGCTCACAGTGACCAGTTTCATCCCACCTCGTTCACGATGGCATCAACGAAGCAACCAGTGCTTATACGCTCGGTATCACCACAGGAGCATCACAAGCGCACCGTGTCACGACTGGCCAACATACAATCTCACCTCGCCACTGCCCCTCGTACCGGCAAGCTCCGGGGTAAGGTCGCCGTCATCACTGGCGTTGGTTCGCCCAAAGGCATTGGGTGATTCCCTTTCATCTGTGTCCCTGACGACTTTCTGCGGTCCTGACCTCTTCCCTAGGCGGGCCTCTGCACTATTATTTGCTCATGAAGGTTGGTAGGCTTTTGCCTATGCAATGGGAGCATCGACGTTGATATTTCCGTAGGCGCGCAACATCTTTACCTCCTGGACTTTTCCGGGGAAAACCTCCCAAATCTAAAGTCAACTATCGAGGAGCGCTATCCAGATGTGACAGTGCGAACGCCGCTCTTCGTCCCACCCATCCTATTACATTGTGGTGCTTACTATCTCGCAGGTGACCGTCATCCAAGCCGATGCTGCCGACGATAAAGCCATCTCGGATGTCTGCCAACAAGCACTCAGAGAAGAAGGCAGACTAGACATTTTCTTCGCAAACGTACGTGCTCGCCATTTGCCGTCATTCTCGTGTAACAAGTTTCCTCTACTCAGGCTGGCATCATCTCCTTGAGTACGCTAGAAGACATGACCGGAGAGATGTTCACCAACGTCATGCGAGTAAATGCACTGTCGTGGGTGTCTCGTTGTGCGACTTTAAAGCGTTTGGTCAACCCCTCCTAGTTGTTTCCTTGCTGTCAAGCACGCGTCTGCTGCAATGAAACAAACGAACGAGGCCCGAGGAAAGTCCCTCAGCGGCGGCAGCATCATCCTCACCGCGTCTGGTCCGTTTTACCTTTCTAGTCTCCCACAGAGCGTACTAAGGGTTGCCGTCGCAGTTGCCGGTATCCGTGCGGGCGCTGGCCCCATAGACTGTAAGTCCGATGCATGGGTCATCTCCTCACCTTTTCGTGTGTTGATAAGGTTCTCTAGATAGCGCAAGCAAGGCAGCGTGCGTACACACGCACCCCTGTTCGGTTCGCGTTATCACTCACTTACGTCAAACGTACCTCCCCCAGCGTAAACTCAATCGCGCAGTCGGCCGCATGGCAGCTCCAGCGCACCGACATCAGGGTCAACGCCCTTTGTCCAGGACTTATTGAGACAGGCATGACGGCTCGCGTTTTCGAGGGTGCCCGCAAGCGTGGCAATGCCGACAAGATCGGACAAATGAACCCGACGGGTCGCTATGGTGTCCCAGAAGGTGACTCGCTTCTCCATCCTCTCTACTTGAAGTTTGGCTATTGACCTAGTGAGCTCAGAGATTGCGAATGCCGCACTATTTCTAGCTTCAGGTTCGTGATCTTTGCCCGAGTCCGACACAGTACCAATAACTCGACGCAGATGACTCAAGCTATGTGAACGGTCAAGTCTTTGCCGTTGACGGGGGTCTTTCAGCTTCTTTACCTGTGCTCCCGGGGAAGTTCGCATAGCGATGGGTCATGTTGTCACCCCTATCAATATACGCTATGTTTAGAACCCGGATGTGCCTTCTCCCCTAGAACCGCATACGGCGATTACTTATCCTAATTTGGCTCATCGTCGTACTACGCAGACGGCAAAGTGCCATTATCCACATTCGGCGGTCGTGCTTGGGAAACAAGGAGAAGGTAACATGAGTCTAGACGCCCGAACTCAGTCATTAATATGTCTCCGATGACGAGATGCGGGCCCCACTACACGAGGACCTATA